>Ga0209609_10000469_pt1 | contig 24329 bp, 19 predicted proteins | sample LakKivw325mmetaG_FD_184136 | JGI IMG/M metagenome (GOLD analysis project Ga0209609, IMG submission 184136) | Anoxic lake water microbial communities from Lake Kivu, Rwanda to study Microbial Dark Matter (Phase II) - Lake Kivu water 325m metaG... | ecosystem: Environmental > Aquatic > Freshwater... | reverse complement strand
ATATCATTGTATGTAACATAGAGCGCAAGGCCTATTATCATGACAAAACCCGCATATCCTGTCCATTCCAGGGTTTTTCTGGATGGCCGCCTCCGGGAAATTCTTTCCACTGCAAGCCCGAAGAGATGGCCGCCGTCAAGTACCGGGAACGGGACGAGATTTATCATGCCGAGATTCACGCTTATGAACGCCATGAAATACAGGAATCTCCCGAAACCGTGATGGGCAATCTCGGCACTCCACTGGGCAATTCCTACGGGGCCCGATAACTGCCTTGCAGATACCTGCCTTGTTGCGAGCATCCTGAACGCCAGGTAGATGCCGTGAATCATCCTGCTGAATTCCCTTGATGCCCTTATCACTGCGCCTGGCAGGGAATACCTCTCGGTTTTTTCCTTCGGGGATATGCCCAGTATGTAAACGGGCTTTCCCGCTTTACCCGCTTCATCCTGGTCAAAGAGACCGGCCATAATGCTGAATGTCAGTATACTTTCCTCCCTCTTGACGGTTAGTATCACCGGCCTGTCCGGCTCTTTTTCCGTGGAAGCGCGGATATTTGTCAGGACATCAAACCATTCCTTGCATTGAACTTTGTTGACTTCAAGAACCTCGTCACCCACCATAAGCCCGGATTTTGCAGCCGGCAGTCCTTCAACGAAAGAACCGATCTTCGTTCCGTCGTAACCCGGTACGCCAATGACAAAGACGGGTATCAGCAGTATGAACCCCAGAAGAAGGTTGTTGATGGAGCCCGCTGCCACAACCTGTCCCCTGTGTCCGGGCTTCTTGCCCATATACTCCCACTCCTCAAATTTTTCCTTGTCGCCTTCGTACTCATCCTCCCCTGCCATTTTCACGAACCCTCCGAAAGGCAGCAGGCATACCTGGTAAACCGTATCCCCCTTTTTGGTGGAAAATAGCTTCGGTCCGAAACCCAGGGAAAACTTTTCTATTCTTATGCCGACCCTCCTGGCGGCAATAAAATGTCCGGTTTCATGTACGAGTATGATTGCCGAAAAGAGCACAAGCACCGCTACTATTGAAAGTATCATCTTTTCTTCTCCGTGATTTCCCTCACCTTCTCTTTTGCCCAGGCATCTATCTCAAATATCTCTTCAAGCGAGACCTCTTTCCTGGGGGTATGCATGCAAACGACCTTCTGAACGATATCCAGTATGCTGCCAAATTTGATTTTCTCGCGAAGGAACAGGTTCACCGCCTCCTCGTTTGCGGCATTCATCACAACCGGAAAAGACCCCTTCCTCTCAATCGCCGTCACCGCAAGGGAAAACCATGCGGAATTCCTGTCAACCGGAGAGAGCGTGAGTTTCTGCATCTTTCCGAAGTCTATTGAGTGCCAGGCGGTCTTTTCCCTGCACGGGTAGTCCAGGACGAAATTTATGGGAAATTTCATGTCCGGGGCAGAGAATATGCCCTTGACCGTTCCGTCATTCATCTCAACCATCCCGTGTATGAGCGCCTCCGGGTGGATAAGCACTTCTATCCTGTCCGCGGGCAGGCCGAAAAGATAGTGCGCCTCTATGATCTCAAACGCCTTGTTCATCATCGTTGCAGAATCAACTGTTATCTTCCTGCCCATCTTCCATACCGGGTGACTGAGCACGTCCTTCACAGTGACGTTTCTTCCCGCGGGTTTTCCGCCGAAAGGGCCGCCCGAGGCGGTGAGGTATATCTTCCTTATATCTTCCCTTTTTATGCCCTCAAGCGCCTGGAATAGGGCGTTGTGCTCGCTGTCAACCGGCAGTATGCAGGAGCCGTATCTCCCCGTGAGCCTGGTGATGATATGCCCGCCAACGACAAGTATCTCCTTTGTTGCAAGGCCGATGATTCTTTTCTTCCTTATTGCGGAGCATACCGCCCCCAGCGTTGATATGCCGGGGATGGCGCAGATAACGATATCCGCACCGTCAACAACCCCCATCTCCTCAAGCCCCTCGCTCCCGTGCAGGAACCTTACGCCTGGAAACCTTTGTTCAAAGAGGTCGTCCTTTTCTTCGGTATAGACGCACACGGGACTGAATTCCGTTATCTGCTGGCCGAGAAGGCCCTTGTTGCCGCGGCATGCAAGCCCGATAATCCTGAACCTTTCCGTCCCCTTTCTCACGACTTCCAGGGTATTCTGTCCTATCGTGCCCGTACTTCCCAGTATCACTATGTTTTTCATTTACCCCGAACACTCCCTGATACACTCTCACTGTGAGGGGTTTTGATTTCAAATGCCACCGAATCTCCTCTTTCTTTTCCGGTAGGCGGCAAGAGCCCGGCAAAAATCATCCTCGGCGAAATCAGGCCAGAGGACAGGAGTGAAATAGAGTTCTGCGTAAGCCGCCTGCCACAGGAGGAAATTGCTGATGCGTTTTTCGCCGGAAGTTCTTATGACCAGATCAGGCGCCGGTATATGCACCGTATAGAGATTCCTTTCAATCAGGTCTTCGTTCACTTCCCCTTCCGCCGTACCCGAACGTATGATTTTCTTCACCGCATCCGTTATCTCCTGCCTGCTTCCATAGTTGATGGCAAGGAGAAGGTTCAGCCCGGTATTCTTTTTCGTCAGTTTCTCAACGTCCGACATGGCAACTTTGAGGGCAGGCGGAAGCAGGGTTTTTCTCCCTATGAATCGCACCTTCACGTTTCTCCTGCACAGGTCTTTACCCTCAACCTTCAGGCGCCGCTCCATAAGGTTGAAAAGGAAGTCCACCTCGGCACGCGGCCTTTTCCAGTTCTCCGTGGAAAAGGAATACAGCGTCAGGTACTTCACCCCGCTTCTGTCAGCCGCCTTCACAACCCTCCTGACGGCTTCAAGCCCGGCCCTGTGACCTTCAATCCTGGGAAGGTTCCTCTCCCTTGCCCACCTGCCGTTTCCGTCCATGACTATCGCCACATGGAGGGGTAATATTCCGGACATTTTGTCTTTTTTTCTCTTCATGTTTTTTCCGCCAATCCGCATTTAACTCATACCGAATTGAGTTCGCAAGAGAGCAAGGTCCCGACTGACAAAGGCAAACGGCCTTTGTCGGGATCCCGATGCATCTTATTCGGGAGAGGAGGCGACGAGGCGTATGTGTAAGAATACGCTGAGGAAGCCAACGACGATGCCAACGACGCTCTATTGATGAAATCAACTCGGTATTATATGGAAAATTTTTCGCCAAAATACACCTTCCTTGAATCCGGATGTGCGAGAATCTCTTCAGGGGTCCCTTCTATGAGTATCTCTCCCTTGTTTATGAGGTACGCCCTGTCCGTAATCCTCAGTGCATCCCTTACGTTATGGTCAGTCAGCAGTATACCGATGTTCTCCTGTTTCAACTGCATGATTACATCCTGCAACTCGTAAACCGTTTTTGGGTCTATCCCGGAAAAAGGTTCGTCAAGGAGAAAGTATTTCGGGTTGAGCGTCAGGGATCTTCCTATCTCAAGGCGCCTCTTTTCTCCCCCGGAAAGCGTCCCCGCAATATTCTTTCTCATCTCGTAGAGGCCCATCTTTCTCAGTTGATTATGGCATATTTCTTCCATAACCGCCCTGTCCCTGTGATACTCCTCAAGGATGATGTAGATGTTTTCCTCAACCGTGAGTTTGTTGAACAGGGATATCTCCTGGGGAAGGTACAACAGCCCGGCCCGGGCCCTTCTCCATACGGGCAATGCTGTCATGTCAGCTTCGTCAAGCAGAATCCTGCCATCGTCCTGATGCAGGAATCCCAGTATCATCTCAAAGGTCGTGGTCTTTCCGGCGCCGTTGGGTCCGAGCAAACCGACAACCTCTCCCTTTTCAACGCTGACGGAGATGTCCCTGACAGCCGTATTTGCACCGAAACTTTTTCTGAGGTTTATTGCCCTGAGCATTTTTTAAAAAAGATTCGTGTTTTCCTTCCCTGTGCCGGTCATGCTGATACCCATGTGCTTGTAGGCGAGAGCGGTGGCCGTCCTGCCCTGCGAGGTCTTCTTGATAAAGCCCTTCCTTACAAGGAAACTCTCGTAAACCTCTTCTATCGTGTCCGATTCCTCCCCGACCGCTATGGACAGACTCTTGAGACCGACTGGTCCTCCCGCAAACTTGGTTATGATGACCTCCAGTATCTTCTTGTCCATCTCGTCCAGTCCTTCCTCGTCAACATCCATCCTGTCAAGCGCGAGTTTGGCTATCTCCCTGTCCACAACCCCCTTGCCCTTCACCTGAGCGTAATCCCTTATTCTCCTCAGGAGGCGGTTCGCAACCCTCGGGGTACCCCTTGAACGCTTTGATATCTCCTCGGCGCCCTCTTCCGTTATCTCCGTGTTTATCAGCCGGGCAGCCCTGATTATTATCGCCTTCAGTTCATCGGCGCTGTAGTAATCCAGCCGGTGCATGATGCCGAACCTGTTCCTCAGCGGTGACGTCAGCAGCCCCACCCTGGTGGTCGCACCAACAAGGGTGAAGCGTTTCAGCGGAATCTTGACCGATTTTGCCTTGGGCCCCTCGCCTATCACTATGTCTATGCAGAACTCCTCCATCCCGCTGTAAAGGTACTCTTCAATGTTCCTTGAAAGCCGGTGTATCTCGTCTATGAAGAGTATGTCGCCCTGCTCAAGATTCGTGAGTATCCCCGCAAGGTCTCCCGCCCTCTCAATGACCGGGCCGGACGTTGCCCTTATGTTCACGCCCATCTCGTTGGCGAGGATATACGCAAGGGTCGTTTTCCCGATGCCGGGAGGCCCGTGGAAAAGAACATGGTCAAGGACATCCCCTCTATCTTTTGCGGCTTTTATGAAAACCGCGAGATTCTCCTTAACCTTGTCCTGGCCGACGAACTCGGAAAAACCCCTGGGCCTGAGAGTGTTCTCGTATATCCGTTCCTCGGTGGTGCCCGCGATCGGGGACGTCATCCTTTCTTCCATTGTATTATCCCTTCTTCAGCGCTTCTCTTATCACATCCTCTATGGTCATCTTCCTGCCGCCTTCCTTCATTATCCTGGCCACATTGGCAGCAGCATCCCGCCTCCTGTAGCCAAGCACCGTCAGCGCCTCAACCGCACTTGCAAAAATCTCCCTTTCGCCCTCTTCCTGTCTTTCCGCCGAGACCGGGAGTTTCTCAATCTTCTGCTTCAATTCAACTATCAGACGTTCTCCGGTCTTCTTGCCAATCCCCGGCACATTGGTAAGGAAGGAGGTGTTTTCTGAAAGTATCGCCTGGTAGAGTTCCTCGGTGCTCAGGCCGGAGAGAATTCTCATTGCCACCTTCGGTCCTATGCCCGGAACGGACAGGAGCATGAGGAAGGCATCCCTTTCCTTTTCCGTGGAAAATCCGAAAAGGGTCATCTCCTCCTCCCTTATCTGCTGGACGGTGTAGAGGAGAACGTTGTTCCCCTCTTCTCCCACGGACTGGTAGGTTCCAAGGGAAACGTTCACGGTGTAACCTATGCCGTTGTTCTCCACGATAATCCTGGCGGGCGACTTAAAGACCAGTCTGCCCTGTATGTAGTAAATCATGCTCTTTTTTATGATGGATGTAGGCCACCGCCGTGGCAACGGCGTCGCTTTCGTCCATTGTCCCGAACCCCGTGTACCCGGTCATGTGCCCTATCATGAACTGCACCTGTTCTTTCGTGGCCGAACCCTGTCCCGTGATGCTCTGTTTTATTTCGCGGGCGGAAAGCAGCTGGAAAGACACCCCCTTCCTCAGCGCCGCACCCATGATGACTCCCATCACCTGTCCTATCTTCAGGGCAATGCGGACATTGCTGCCCAGATAGATCTCTTCAATGACTATTATCTCGGGCGCTGTCTCGTCCAGCAGCATGTCAAATTTCTCAAGTATGGCGCGGATTTTGCTCTCGTAGGAAGCGCTCGCGGCGGGTATTATCGTGCCTGCCCGCAAGACGGACTGTTTTTGCTCGCTGCCCTCAACCAGCCCGTATCCCACCCTGTTAACACCCGGGTCAACCCCTAATATCTTCATGCTTTGTGAGACGCGAGATGTGAGATGTGAGATGCAAAAACATTTTTCATTCAGCATCCGGCATCTGACATCCCACTTGTTTCCTATCAGACGGCGCTGACTACATCGTCAGGTATGTCAAAATTGGCATAGGCGCCCTGCACGTCGTCATGGTCCTCAAGTGCCTCAAGCAGCTTGAGAATCTGCTCGGCTGTCTTTCCTTCAACCTTCACCGTATTCTTGGGCACAAGCGTAACGCTCGCGTCCACCGTCTCTATCTTCTTATCGGCAAGCACCTTCTTCACTGATTCAAACTTTTCGGGCATTACGGTGATCTCGTAGACGTCCCCTTCATCAGACATGTCCTCGGCACCGGCATCAAGAATCATTTCAAGAAGTTCGTCCTCCTTTACCTTCTCCCTGCTGACGGAAATGACGCCTTTCCTCTCAAATATCCAGGAGACGCTGCCCGCTCCCCCCAGGTTCCCGCTGTGCTTGGAAAAGATTGAGCGGATCTCGGAAGCGCTCCTGTTTTTGTTGTCCGTCAGGACCTCAATGTAAACGGCCACCCCGCCGGGTCCGTACCCTTCATACGTTACCTGCTCAAACTGTACGCCCCCCTCTTCTCCAAGCCCTTTCTTGATGGCTCGCTGGATGTTGTCGTTCGGCATGTTGAAACCCTTCGCCTTGTCTATCACCATCCTGAGGCGCGGGTTGGTATCGGGATTGCCGCCGCCGGTCTTTGCGGCCATCATGATCTCCCTTATGAACTTCGTGAACATCTTGCCTCTCTTTGCATCCGTCGCCATCTTCTTGTGCTTGATACTGTGCCATTTGGAATGTCCGGACATTGTGCCCTCCTTTATCCTGAACTCTTCTTTGATACGCCCTCTTGTGAGGGGTTATGATTTATCTCTCTTAGCGCCCTTACTCTTTTTTCATTTTTTCCCAGAATTCTTTTGCGCTCATACCTTCAATAACCTTCCTGAAATCCTCCGCCTCCTTCTTGCTTATGGGTTTTGCAAGGTCGTTCGCCTTGAGAAAACTCTTGCTGTCGTAGTATTTTATTATCTCCACGTCTTCCAGCAGGTTCTCCTCAACAAAGATCGGCGCCTTGAACCTCAGGGCGAGGGCTATGCCGTCGCTCGGCCTGGCATCTATCTTCACCGTTTCTTCACCCTTCTGGACGATGATGTTCGCATAATAGGTGTTTTCCTTTATCATGCTGATCTCAAGTCTCACGAATTTGCAGCCGGAGGAGTTTATTATGTTCTTCATGAGGTCATGGGTGAGCGGCCTGGGGAAAACCGCTTCCTCAAGAACGAAGAGTATGGACTGCGCTTCAAAAATCCCGACCACAATCGGCAGTATTTTTCCGGTCTTGCTCTTGAGGATAACAACCGGAGACTTGTTCAGAAGATTGAGAACAATCCCCTCTATTTCCACCTTTATCATGTTATTATTGCTGCTGCTCCTTCTCTTTTTTCCTCTCGTCTATTATCTTCTGCGCTATGTGAGACGGCACAACTTCATAGTGAGAGAAGACCATCGTATATGTGCCCTGTCCGCTTGTTATTGACCTTAACTCGTTCGTATAATTTGCCATCTCTGCGAGGGGAACCTGGGCCTTCACCACCTGCGTCCTGCCGGCCGTGATCATGTCCAGCACCCTGCCTCTCTTAGCATTCACCGTACCCATGACGTCTCCTACGAAATCCTGCGGGATTCTTATCTCCACGTTGACAATCGGTTCAAGCAGTATGGGATTTCCCTGCTGAAGGGCCTTCTGCAGGGCAAGGATTCCAGCCAGTTGAAAGGCTATGTCTGAGGAATCCACCGTATGATATGTCCCGTCGTAGAGACGGACCCGTATGTCAACCACCGGATAGTATGCAAGAGAGCCCTTCTTCATCCCCTCTTTTATCCCCTTTTCAACCGAGGGTATGAACTGCCTGGGGATGGCTCCGCCCACCACCTCGTCAACGAACTCAAAACCACCGCCTCTGGGCAGCGGCTCCAACTTGATGAAACAGTGCCCGTACTGCCCCCTTCCGCCTGTCTGTTTCTTGTGCTTCCCCTCCGCATCGGCTGTGGTCGTAACGGTTTCCTTGTATGCTATCTTTGGTATGCCCTTTTCAACCTCAACGCCAAACTTGTTCTTGAATTTGTTTATCGCTATGTCTATGTGAAGGTCGCCCATACCGGAGATGATCGTTTCCCCTGTCTCGTCATCCCTGTAGACCCTGATGGTGGGATCCTCCTCGGCTATCCTGTTGATGGCATTGCCGAGTTTGTCTTCCGTTCCCTTGACCCTGGGCCTTATTGAATAGGAAACGGCTCCCTCCGGCAGACGGGGAAGGTTCAGCGAAAGAGGGCTTCCCTGTTCGCAGAATACGTCAAAGGCCTCGGCGCTGGAGAGTTTCGCAACCGCCACAACCTCCCCTGGAAGCGCCTCGGTCACGGATTCCTGTTTCTTTCCCTCCATCCTGAGCAACTGTCCGACGCGCTCCTTCGCCTTCTTGGTGCCGTTGAAGAACTGGGAGTTGGATTTCAGCTTACCCGACAGCACTCTGAGGTAGGATAGTTTTCCCGCAAAAGGGTCAAAGATCGTCTTCACGACAAACCCGAGAAGCGGCTCATCCTCTTTCCTTTGAATATCCTTCTCCTGGCCGTCCTGGGCGGATACCTTCAGCGGAGGAAGTTCTTCCGAGGAAGGCATGTAATCAAAGATGAATTCCGTCAATTCGCCCGTGCCTGTCTGGCTCATGGCCGAGCCGGAGAGAACCGGTATCACCCTGCCCTGGATAACCCCCTGTTTTATGTGTTTCGCTATCTCGTCAACAGGTATCTCCTCCCCTTCCAGGTATTTTTCCATCAGGGCGTCATCCAGTTCGGCGATCACGTCCATGGAGCGCTGGATGTACTTCTTGAAAACCGGGCTGTCCGCCTGCTTGCTGTCAAGAAGATTGGCAACGCCTGTCAATCTGCCGTTTTCCTGGACCGGGCATGTCACAAGAAGCAGTCTCTTCCCGAAGACCGATTCCATCTCGTCCCAGAGTTTGTCAAAAGAAATGTCAGGCATGTCCATCTTGTTTACGAATATGACTACCGGCTTTTTCTTCTCCGAGACCAGTTCCCAGAGTTTTTCCGCGCCGGTTGAAATCCCCTCATCGGCAGATATGTTCAGGACCGCTATATCCGCGGCCTCAATTCCCGCGATCTGTTCTCCTATGAAATCCATGTATCCCGGTGTATTCAGGATGTACATAACCCTGTTTTTCCCGTTCTTTATGTAGCCTGCGCTCAGGTTGATGCTCATCTGCCTTCTTATCTCTTCATCATCATAATCAAGCGCAGTATTGCCTTCGTTTATGCTGCCCATCCTGTCCAGCATGCCCGCCTTGAAGAGCATTGCCTCGGCAAGCATTGTCTTCCCTGTTTTGTTGCCCCCGAAAATCCCAATGTTGTAAATACTTCCCATTCTTTTCTCCTCTCGTTAAACCATATTATGAGATGCGTAACAATCCCGGAAACCAGGAACTCCGAATCCCGGGTTTCTGGATATTATATCAGATTTTCCCGCTTCTGGGAAATTCACCGCGGCATATCGATACACGGATAAGAACACCATAAAGACAAGTCGCCCTCCGTCCCCCTTTTCCAAAAGGGGGAGAGATTGCTTTCCCCTCCTTAGAAAAAGGAGGGTCGGGGTGGATTTCCAAGGGATAAGTAAAGAGAAAGCAACGAGGCGGCAAGAGATTAAGAACATGGCGTCCGTTTCCAGTTTGTGCATAGAGGGAAGAAGCAAGGAAGAGACAAGGAGGTGTATGTAGAAATACACCGACGAAGCCGATGACGCAGCCAACAAAACTCTATGTGTGAAGTGGAAGCGGTATAGAAAAGTGTCCCTGGCAACACCTACTCTCCCACATACTTTCGCATGCAGTACCATCGGCGCTGAAAGGCTTAACGGCCGTGTTCGGGATGGGAACGGGTGTTTCCCCTTCGCCATGGTTGCCAGAGACGGAGAAAATTATACCTCATAAGAAAATCCCTGTCAACACTTCGCATAAATCTTGACGCAACGGTCCCCGCAGGATGAAGGCATCAGGATAACATATCAGACTCGCAGGGATCATAATGAGGATGAGCCACCCTGGTTTTTCTCATACCTCCCGTCCGGTAGATAACCGGCGGACATGAACATGTAATTTTTATCACCGGACAGAATATCTTTGCCATTTTATCAGGAAGGGCTATTGTCAGTCTGTCATCCTCTTGTGAAAAATCAAGTTTCTCGCCGGCGAAAGAAACATTTTCCGCCCTGGTTTCCAGCCCCGTCAGGACATACCGGGTACCCGGATAATACATCATGACAAGATAAAGGTCGTTGCCCTTTGCCGTGAAAATGCCGTTATGGTCCCAGTCGTTTCTTCCGTCTCCCCTTTCTCTCAGGTTGAGGGCAAAATAATCCGTATAAAAAACCGCATCCGAGCCGCCGCCATGAAGCCATTTTCCAACCTCCCTTATTACTGACAGGGACTGCCCGGGAATTTTCCCCTTTCCGTCCGGGGCGATGTTCAACATCAGATTCCCTCGCTTATTGGCAACGCCGGCAAGCATTTTTACAACATCAAGGGGCCTCTTCCAGTTATTATCCGCGGCATGGTATCCCCAGTGGTCGTTGAGAGTAATAATTGCCTCCCAGGGACGCCACGGCTTTGGGGCCGTGATATGCCCTTCGGGCGTGGCGAAATCGCCGGGCAGGCCGTTTCTCCCGTTGACTATGATGCCGGGCTGTATGGAACGAACCATCTCGTTCATCTCTTCTGCCTTCCAGCCCTCCGCATCGAAAGGCCACCAGCCGTCATACCACATTATGTCAACCGGATTGTACCTGGCAAGGAGTTCCTTTATGCGCGCGAAGGTGTTTTCAATGAATATTTCGTATCTGTCCTTGTTCTCCAATGCATCTACCGCATCCGGGGCATCAAACCAGTTGTTCAGACTGTGATAAAGCCCTATCTTCAATCCGTGTTTGCGGGCAGCGGTTACAATTTCATATACAAAGTCTCGACGCGCAGCAGTCTTTGCGGAAGAGAAATCGCTCAATGCAGTATCGTACATCCTGAACCCGTCATGGTGCATCGTCGTAAATACGATATACTTCATTCCCGATTCCATCGCGATTTCGCATATTTGGTTCGCATCGAAGAAAACAGGGTTGAAACTATCCGCAAGTTTGCGATACTCCGCCGGAGAAATCCTCTCCCTGTTCATGACCCATTCCCCCCTGCCCGGTATGCTGTAGAGCCCGAAATGCAAAAACATCCCGTAGCGCGCGGAAACAAACCAGTCTGTATTTCCGGCAGTCTTGTCCATGGAAAACTCCTTGTTTATATGCCTCAGAATTCCATATCCAAGGTGAGGATTTCAAAAGGGTTGACCCGAAGTCGTATTATGTTGCCCCTGCAAATTTTCAGTCTTCTGTTCCTCCGCTCCGCAATATCAGCAAGGTAGGCTTTTTTCACAGGTTCTGTACATTCAATCTCAACGCTCTGTTTTCTGCCGAGCAATTCCACCAGCCGCAGGATGCAGGAATCCCTGTCCAGCGCCTTCTTGAAAGAGGTCGGCAGTATATCACCCTTGACCGTGAAAGGACAGAACTCCCTTCCTGCGGAACGGCCGTATTTAATGACAGGAGGGAAATTATACTCCCACGCGGCTTTCGTTACGCTGAGAATGTCGGACTTGCCAAAGAAAAGGCGGTAGGAGATGCTATGAATCCCGCTGTCAGGGATGGCATCGGGTTCATACGGGTTTCTCAGGAGGGTGAGGGACAGGTTATTGCCGTCAACGCGGTATCCATGCTTGTTCCTGTTGAAAAGAGCGGTCCAGTAACTTCCGCTGTTGAACCCGGCCCATTTCAGCGCAGGGTATTCCTTGGGCAGAACTTCTCTCTGGATTGTGCCGAAGGGAACCTCAAAAAAGGCCTTCGGATTTTTCATCCTCACGTTGAAATTAACCCTTACCATTGGAACACCCTCTCTATCGTTGCCCTGCTGCCGCCAGTCTATCTCGTTTTCAAAGTCTATGAACGGAAAGTCGGGATAGAGGATGATTTTCTGAAGAATCCTTGAATCCATGTACCTTCTGCCTATCTTCACGACGGTCCTCAAGGAAGACTCCTCCGTTTCCATTGATTCCACATCAAGAAGATTATCTGTCCTGTATATATTGCCTATAATCCAGGCGCTCATCGGGTGGGGTTTTTCCCATGAAACGCTCATGAGGTTACCTGCCTTTTCCGCCCACCAGGAAGATGGGTCCTCTTTCATGTGTTTGCATGGAGAGAGGACGTCGCTCCTGTTCTTTTTGTCGTAAAGCTCCCTTATCAGTCCTGTCTTGCCGTCTATCCTGATGCGGTAAAATTCATTTTCATATTCATCCCCGGACGGTTTTACAAATTTTCCGCCTTTCCTCTGTCCCGCTTTTCCGGCAGAAATTGTCTTATACCCGTATCCGCAGAGTTTCTCCTCCGATGAATTTATAACCGCCGTCCTCTCCCATCCCAGGGGATTGAATACGAACAAACTATCAGGGTTCCCTGCCGGCGCTATTTTCTGCACTGAGTCTCTCACAAGAGCCGACGCTTTGCTTTTTACGTCATCGGCCAGGCCTGACGAATAGTCGTAGGATGAATGTATGGCCGAGCCGTCAAGGATGTCATGGAACTGGTTGAAGAGAACCTTGTGCCACATCGTCTCCATATCCCGTTCTGCCACTTTCCCACCCTTGAGTGATACGACAGCGCTTAATGCCTCAAGGGCAAGAAGCATCCTTTCGCAATCCCTGTTAGCCCTCTTTATATCAGAATGGGTGGTGTAACAGCCCTCAAATATGGTATTCAGTTCGCCTGAAATGACGGGGAGTTGCTTTCTATGTCTCTCAATTGCCGAAAAATATTCACGCGTGGTTGAAAACTCAAGAGACGGGACAACCGGCTTTTCCTCCATCTGTTTTTTCCTTCTTATATCCGCCTCAGTCGGGCCTCCGCCATGGTCGCCAACCCCGTAAACAAACATGAAATTCTTCAATCCGCAGGATTCATAATACTTCAGAAAATCCGGGAATAGCGTCTCAGGGCTTATCCTGTTAATATAAATGCTGTTGAAGGCGAGTATTTCTCTGCCGTCCCTGCCCTTCCATCGGAAAAGAGGTATCTCCCTGCCGCATCTCATGAAATAGTAGTATTTCAACCCTGCGCCTGCCAGGATTGAAGGGATTGTTTCAGGATGTCCGAATGTGTCAGGGGACCAGAAAACCTTTGTTTCCACGCCGAACTTCTGCCTCGTATACTTCCCTGCATAAAGGGCGTGCCTTGCAATGCTCTCTCCGTCAGACATGTTCAGGTCGCATTCCACCCATGAAGAGGCGGTTACGTCCCATCTGCCCTCTTTTATCTTTTCCCTCACTTTATTTAAAAGAACTCTATCATTGTCTTCAACTATCCTGTATACCTGTGCCTGGCTCTGGGAAAACGTGAGGTCAGGATATTTCTCCATCAATTTGTTCACCGTTTCAAAATCCCGAAGGCAGATATGAACCGTATCTTCGTAACCCCACAGCCAGTTCATGTCAATATGGGCGTGCCCTATGAGATGAACGCAAAATTTTCTTGCTTCTTGCCTGAAAACCTCCAGTTGCTTTTCCGCTTCTCTTATGTCATTCAAGACCTCTTTCCACCTTCTCTGCGCAATTTTTTCCGGCTGGAGAACCGCGACGGCATTTTCCGCGGCTCTTTTCAGGCGGCGGTTTTTCCCCGCGAGCCGGAAAGCGAACCTGACCTGGTACAGTATGGCGTTCAGCTCAAAAAGGATATCCTCCACCCTGTCAATCTCTATCCCTGCCCAGAAGGTGCCCAGTCCATCGCCCCCGGGCGCCTTGAATACTATCAGGCGTCTCTCTCCTCTGCATGCCTTCTTCATAAGGAGCAGCGGCGTTGCTGTCCTCTCAGCCCAGTACCTGTGCGAATATGCCCTTTCTCCGTCAATGAACAGTTCAACGCCGGAGTGAAAATGAAAGGTGAGATTCACATTACTTCCTTCTGTCGGAATACCCTCTATCTCTGAGGGGAGAATGATTTTCTTTCTGAAATAGGCAGTGCCGCTTTTCATAGACCAGGTCAGGGGCACTTTTTTTTCAGCCCATCCAGAGTCGTCCGTCTCCGGCAGTTCCCCGTTTTCAATCCCCTGCACGAACTTCCATTCCGTCAGCAACAGGTGCTTGTTAACCTTTTCCTGGATCTCCTTCACCTGCGCTTCCCAGACTTTGAGTTTATCCATTAACCTGCTCCTCATATGAAAACAGAATATCCGTCATCGGGTATTTTTTCAATCGTTTTCCATACTGCAACCCCTCTCTTCCTGTAAATCATATCTCTTCACGGACTTTGACATAAGAGAATAATAATTCTAAAATCTCCTGTCAAATTTCCTGTAAAAAGGCAGCGTATATCGCAGAGATGAAAAACCGGATAGAAGTTGCGCAGATAAAGGTTGTCCCGGAGAAGGGCGACGTGGAGAGGAATTTCGGGAGACTGATGTCTCTCCTCGGCAGGATTGCCGTGGAAAAACCGGATGTCGTTGTTACGCCGGAATGTTTCCTTGACGGTTACATGGCAACGGTCAAGGGGGTAAATAGAGACAACATGAGTAATTACGCCGTTGACCCCCGTAACAGCCCTTATGTGAAAACCCTCTCCGAATGGGCAGCCGCTCACTCGGCATGGATAGTACTGGGGTGCAGCAGGTTGTCTCCGGAAGGAGTGTATAATTCAGCCCTGGTCTTTGACCGCAGGGGAAGACTGGCGGGCTGGTACGATAAAACGCACCTGCAGGCGCACGATAAGAAGTACGTGCAGGGCGGCAGCATTCACGTTTTCCGTTCGGATTTCGGTGTCTTCGGAGTCATGATTTGCGCTGACCGCAGGTGGCCGGAGGTAACACGCTCCCTTGCCCTTCAGGGAGCACAGGTCATCTTCAATCCAACATACGGGATGCATGACGAAAGGAACCTGCATATGATGCAGACGCGGTCTTACGAAAGCGAATGCTATATCGCCTTCACCCATCCCCTTCAATCCCTGCTTACAGGTCCGGAAGGCAGGGTTATTACAAACGAGAAAAGAAAAACGGTTGATTTTGCCATAACAAGAATTGATTTATCTCTTGTGAACAGGGTGCGAAAGGGCGCCTTTTCACACCTGAAGGACAGAAGGCCTGAAATTTATACTCAGTCATGAGGAGTTAAAATGAAGGACTGCCTCAAAATGCTTGCAATAGGGGATATTCATTATGCCAGCGGTCGCCGTGTTGCTCCCACCCCTGAGAGGAGGTCCGCATACGGGGTGGAATTCCTCAAAAGGGTATTGAGGCGTTTTTCAGACGAAGAAAAACCTGACGTACTGGTCCTTCCGGGCGACCTCCTTGACGACGGAAGGGAGAGGGAAGCAAGGGGAGACCTGCTGAGCATCAGAAAGGTACTGGAAGAATCCGGCATCCCGGCAGTTTCTGTCCCGGGCAACCATGAGGGAGATAACGCAGCCTTTTTTTCGGCGCTCGGCGATACGCCGGGGCTTCATCTCGTCAAGAATTTTATCATCTATTCCTTCTCCGACGCATACGGCGAGAATGACAGTTGCAGCCGCAGGGAGGAAGACCTTGACAGGTTCCGTTCCGAGACCGGGAAGCATCCCGGGAAAAAAATAATAGCATTGCAGCACAACCAGGTCCATCCGCTCATAGAGAGCGCCTACCCGTACAACCTTGCCAATGCCGGACAGGTACACCGGTTCTACGCGGAAAACCGGGTATTCCTCTCCATCAGCGGTCATTACCACCCCGGAATTGACCTTGCATCCAGAAACGGGGTTGGATACCTTACCGTTCCCGCCCTTTGCGAATCCCCTTTCAGGTATCTGATTATTGATATACAGGGTGAACGGATAGACGTCAGGACATACTCACTGAAAAACCCTCTGCCTCTCTCCGACAACCACTGCCATTCTCAGTTTGCCTACTGCGCGGAAGACGTGACCGTGGAAAAGGTTATTGAAAGGGCCGTTCTGCTGGGCATGAGATACGTTTGCTTCACCGAGCACGCTGATCAGTTGTACCTTACAAGGAAGGAATACCAAAACCAGGTCTTTTTCCGCAACCCGGGCATTATTCGCAAGGCAAGGGAAAAGGGCAGGGACAGGGTAAGAGCATTCCGGGAGGCGGTGAGAACGAGCGGCTCGGTCATGGCGAGGACAGGGCTTGAAGTCGTTCCGGATTCATCTGGAGGCGTTACCCTTCTCCCTGAAGACAGGGAGGGGCTGGACCTCATAATCGGCGCGGTGCATTCCCTGCCGGAGGATTTTTCATCCGCTCCTGCGTCAAGGATGCAGAAGGCCTTTATGGAGGCGGTTGAGGTGCTCCTGAAAAATGATATGGCCGTTCTTGCACATCCATTCCGCATCTTCGTGAGAAACGGATTGAACCCTCCTGCAGAACTTTTCAGGCCGATGGCGGAGATGCTGAAGAGTTACGGGGTAGCGGCAGAACTGAATTTCCATACCAATAGGCCTGCACCGGAGTTTTTTGACATTTGCCTGCAGGAGGCAATAAAGGTATCATTAGGGACGGATACTCATAATCTCTTGAAGGCAGGAGAATTCAATCAGCACCGGAGATTCCTGGAGATGCTCGGAGTATCAACGGAACACCTTGGAGAGGTATTGTATTTGCTGCCCTGAAGGATGCAAGCATCTCAGTTTGTCATTGCGAGGGAGTGTTTCTTGCGACCGTGGCAATCTCCGGAATTGTTTCTATGCTCTCGCAATGAAAAAAAAACATAAAGGAGAGAGAAAAGGAATGGGAAAGATACGAGCGGCTGTTATCGGATGCGGAAAATTCGCTGAAGCACAGCACCTGCCAAACTGCGAATGGTCTGACAGGGTTGAACTGTACTTCTGTTCCTCAAGAAGCGAAAAGGGGAGAAAGACGGCGGAAAGGTTCGGTTCCGAAAAAATTACCGCGGATTACAGGGATATACTTAAGGACCCGAAGGTGGACATGGTGATACTGAGCGTGCCCCATGAACAGCACATGTTCTACATAAAAGAGACTCTTAACGCAGGAAAGAACGTATTGTGCGAGAAACCCATGACAATGACCGTGGAGGAGGCGTACGATGTGATTAAACTCGTGAAGACAAAGGGCGTCAGACTCTGCGTGGACTATAACCGCAGATGCAGCCCCGCAATGCTGGACATGAAGAAGAACTTCATGGCCCACAGGGACAATCCCGGAGGGAAGGCCAGGGTATATACCCAGGAACTCAACAGACCCATGTGGGCTGAAGAATACAGGACAATGGTCATGATAAGGATTAACGACGAGAGTCTCACCTATGGGGGAGTCCACATAGACTGGAAGGAAGGAGGGGGGCTGATTATAGGTGAAGGATGCCACTGGCTGGACCTTATGTGCTGGCTGCTTGAAGAACAGCCGGTCAGGATTTATGCATCAGGAAGCACCCGGATGAATTATGTGATCACCGTGGAATTTACAGGCGGCGCACTGGGATGCCTTTTTTTCTCCGCATCCGGAACATTTGAGTACCCAAAGGAACTCATAGAAATCCAGCACAGGGGCAAGATTTTCAGGAGCGAATGCTTCGTTGAAAACCAGTACTTCGGGCTCGGGGAACGAACGGTCAAGACATTCGCTCTCCAGTTTGACCTCCAGCCGGACCACGGAAAAGAGGGTGGACTTGCCGGTTACCTGAAGAAGATAGATGCGGCGGGCAGGGAATACGTTGAAACGGGGAAGTTTAAGTATGTCTTCCCCGACAAGGGGCACAGGGGACTTCTTAACTCCTTTGCCGAAGCGATTATGAACAACACCCCTTCTCCGGCAGACGAAATTGCGGGCATGCGGGCGACATACCTTTCGCTCAGGGGAATGGAGTCGATACGCAGGAGCATAGCCCTGCCGATAAATACCGAAGAGTGGGAGATGTACGTGCACCTGTGAAGGTGTGAATTCAAGTTAGAGGTTTTTTTCCGGACAGATTGGAAGGATACCTGTACCAGTCCATCTTTTTCCTGCCGAAGGATGCCCACGGAAACTTCCCAACCGCCTTCCCAAATACCTCGGTCATATTCCGGCCTCTGACCGGTTTTTTCAGGACAGGTTTCAGAGGAGGGAAATGCCCCGGGGAATCAAGGAGGTTAAGCGTTAAGGGACCCCTGATTACATAGGGCTTTATCTCCTTCCTCCTCTCAATCCCTTTCCGGACGCCTTCCCTTATTATCTCCTGCGCCCGCGCAGGCAGCACCGAACGGCAGCAGTTGGGTCCGTAACTGTGTTTCACAACGCCGGTGATGATACCCGGGTTTTTCTTCTTCAACTCTCCGGTGATGACCTGGTCGCCGCTCACAAATACCACGGGTATGCCGAGGTCGCCTGCCAGAGCCATGGCCATTGATGCTTCACTGAGGCATATCTTGCCGCCGTTCACCTCCCATCTGCTGTGTGGACAGACCCCATCCAGTTCTCCGCCCATGGCGTGCATGCCAACCAGAACCATCGCATCCCATCCCTCTTTCAACTCCGTCAGCCACTCGGGGAAACACTCACCCCTGCCGTGAATAATCTCGCAGCCGCTTTCAAGCTCTTCAAAAAGAATGTTGTACCCCGAACCGTGGCTGTCATTGACATATATCGTATCCGCACCTGCTTCTTTTGCGCCTTTAACCGCGGCGTTCACCTCTCCCGTGAGCATCCGGTACATCCTCTGCCTGTGGTGGAAATTCTCAACAGTCTGAGTTTCCCTGTCCTCAAAGGAGATAAAACCCGAAATACCTTCAATATCAGTCTGGATGTAAACCTTCATCTGAATATTCTCCCTTACCTTACCTTCTTTTCTATCGGCAGTTCCTTGAAGGTATTCTGCAAGAGAACCCTGTCGGTCCTGTCAAAAGTGATGCTTCCCAGCCCGTAGTAGTACCAGACATCACCGTTTTTGCGTTCCTCTATCTCTTCCGGGTTGCCGAGCAGGTTGCTGACTTCTTCCGCAGACATCCCCTTTTTTACACCTCCCCATGCATCCGCATCAGGCCTCGTGGAAGCAGAGTACTGGGTGGCAAGTTCAAGATTCCTCATCGCTTTGGCAAGTTTCGCGTTTGAATCATTGAGTCTGTCAATATCCGCCTGCATCTTCTCAACCTGCTTTGACAGTTTATCCAGTTTTGCCTCCATCTCCGTTATCTTCGCGGTCAGAGAGGCGATATCCGTGCCGGTTTCAGACGCCGTCTGCTCCTCCGCATAACATGAAAGGGCAATAACCAGCGTAAAAAGCATAATAACTTTTCGTAGAATAGACATTTCTTCTCTCCCAAATCCCCCTTTCAATTTCCCCCTTTGACAAAGGGGGAGACAGGGGGATTTTTAATTTTGCACCCCTTCGAGTGTTTTCTGCAAAGCAATCTCTGAGATTGCCACGCCTCTGCAATACGGGGCTCGCAATGACAAACAGAAAAAATCTTTTATTTTATAGGTTGAAAAACTCCTTCGGATTATTATAGCACATCCCTCGCGCCAGTTCTGCAGCTGTATCCTCGTCCATCTGCCCCTTTTCCGCCATTTCTCCCAGAACGTCCGAGAGAACGCGGCGGAACATCTCAAACCTTGAGCCGTACGAGAGAATCTTGCGCGAATCAGATGCCATGCCGGCAAAAGCGGAAAGAAGGTCCACACTGCCGATGTACTCAAGTTGCCTCTTCATGCCTGTCGGATTATCGCAGAACCACCATCCCGAGCCGAGACGGACACCTGCGCCGAAGGCACGCGACAGGGTGGCAAGGGTTGCATAGTGAGCAGGGTCAAGGCAGTAGAGTACTATTTTCAGCCTGCCGTCAAACCGGTTGAGAAAAGAAGCGAGCGGCGGCAGTATATCAATAAAATGGCTGGACACATCCCCTCCCGCATCATTTCCCATCCTGTCAAGCAGAACCTTTCTTACATCCCTTACCGCGCCTATGTGAATCTGGAAAACCCATCTCTTTTCCGCGTCAAGTTTTCCCATGAAGCCGAAAATATGGTCTGTGAAGGAATCCGCTTCTTCGGGCTGTATATCCTTTCCATCAATCGCTTTCCTGAAAATCCTTTCCGCCTCGTTGCGTTCAGATGTCCCTGAAAATGGCTTTTCAACTCCGTGGTCACTCGCCCTGCATCCGCATTCCGCAAAATAGTCGTGAGACCTGCGGAGAATGTCCTCCAGGTTTTCAACAGAACGGCATTTCATACCGAACCGCAGTTCAAGTTTCTCAAGATACTGACGCCAGCCCGGAGTGCCTATCTTCATTATCCTGTCAGGCCTCCACGCAGGCCTTATGACCGTTCCGCCCATCATCCGGTTGACCTGCAGATGTCCATCCAGTACATCAGCGGGGTCGTCTGTTGAGCACATGACCTCAACGTTCGCTTTTCGCAGCAACTGCTGCGGCCGGTTATCGGGCAGGGCAAGTTTTTCGGAAACGGCCTTCCATGTCTTCCGGCCCGTGGACCTGCAGAGCAGTTCGTCTATCCCGAAAGTCCTCTTGAGGTCAAGGTGAACCCATTCATATACGGGGTTTCCCGCAACAAGCGGAAAGACCTCTGCCATCTTCAGCCACTTTTCTTCCGGAGAAGCGTCCCCGGTGATGTATCTCTCCGGAACCGAACATTTCCTCAGCATCTCCCACACATAGTGGTCGGTGGCTGCAAAGACCTGCCAGGGGTTACCGTAATTCCTGTTTTCCGCGATTTCCCTTACGTCGGCATGGTTATGCGGGTCAACAACGGGAAGTCCGGCAATTTTTCTAAAGATACTTTCTGCGGATTTATTCCCCAGAAGATACTTCTTGCCCAGAAATCCCATTTTTTTTCCGTGTCGGAATGCGTGAACCCAGATCTCTTCCCGATTTCAATTCATGCGTAAAGTGAAGCGGATATCATATCCAGAAAACCTGGTTCCCCGGCTTCCCCGTGAACAAATCAACTATAAACCATATACCGGCACAGGTGTACAGACCGAGAGGCAGCCCGAGGAAAAAGTATTTTAACTTGTCGTAAACCTGCGCCCCTCCGTATCTCATGATAATGGACTTTATGAGCCACACCAGGAATATGGAGAACCAGAGCGTATCAATCCACACCACCGGCGCAATAACAATCCCTATCGGATGAAACGGCCACCAGAGAAAATTCTGCCTCATGAAAAGAAATATTCCCATGGTGAGGGCTCCTATCCCCTTGCCTATCCATCCCACGGCATTGGGCGGGTTCTGGCGCCTTATCATCTCGGTCGCATAATTGTAGGGAGCCGTAACATTGCCGCGGTAATACCAGTCGTTAAGGTTGATGCCCCCGTACTTGTATCCGAGTTTCAACTGCAGGATGATGGCAACTATGATGGTCAGGGTTATGGCGCTCATTATCACCCACGCAAGAGGCCTCCTGTTGCCTTTCATCCCTTCGCCGACCTTCAAGCCCATTGAGACCGAGGAGAGCGGGAATGTCCTGACATCGGCGGCATAGACATAGGTCATGACGAGGGCTGCGATTGTCATGGGGTTGAGATGCGCCGAGCCGAAGGACGAAACTATCTGCGCTGATGCGATGGACGTGGCGACGAGCGTCGGGACGCCGCCCTCGCAGACAACGCGCGTGATGGTAAGCCAGATTACAAGAGCGATGACAAGAAACAGCAGGGCTATGTACCATGCCATGCCGGATACGGTAAGCCAGCCGGTCAGAAAAAGGGAGCCGAAGACAAGCCCCCAGAAAGCGGCCTTGTATGAAAGGATCTCGCCGGAATCGTCCACCTGCCTCTTCCCCGTCGCACCGTACCAGACCTCTTTGAGGTGCCCCCTTGATATCCATAAACTGTATCCAACCATAACAAGCATTGCGCCCATACCGAAGTGGTTGAAAAGAGGCTCTCCGGAACAGCCGTAGATGCCGACGTTCTCGACGCTCGCTATTCCCATGATGTTGAAACTGCCCCTTATGACCTTGAAGAGGATATTGAAAAACCAGATGGAAAACAGTATGTTCAGGTTGACGAAGTATATGAATCCTATGACCGGGAAACTTATCCAGAAATTCACACCGACGGTCCTCCGGAATATCTGGATACCGCGGGAAAGGTGAATGACCGGTACCATGGGGAAATAGAAATGCAGGGCGTTAAGCGTTCCTATCAGAAACGCTATGGAAAAACCCAGCCACATGAGCGGATTCTTGAAGAAGGGTGGTATCTTTCCCTGTCTTCCGCCTGCCGGGTTCTCCCTGACCATCTCCCTGGGGAGTATGGTGAGCGGATACACGAACCGTTCCCTCTCCATCCACTGTTTTCTCAATATCGAGGCGACGCAGAACATCACGTAATACAGTACAAGAATAAAGGGGATCCAGATAAGCAGGGGCCTGATCCACGAACCCCACGGTATCTTCATGCCCTTGGGCAGTCCTTCAAAAAAATACCTGACGGCATCCGCATCATTGACTATCAGGAATTTCTTCATGTGCGGGATAAGGTAATTGGCCCACTGGTTGTCTGGAGAGGCGTAGTAGAGGGGACCGGAGATTATCGGCAGGATCTGACTGCCCAGTCCCATCTCCGCGACGGAAGATGCGACCAGTATCATTATGTAAATCAGCAGAAGTTCGCCCGGGGCAAATGCCAGGTTTTTCTTCACCGCCTTGAGCAGGGAGTTCACAAGGAATACCAGCAGGAAGAAAAGGAAGATGGCGCCAGCCGGCATATGGTCTATCGCCATATAGGAGCTGTGAGTGACGTTCACGGAAAACTGGGCAACAAATGCAACGAGCACAGAAAGCAGCAACCCGGCAATAAATGCCCGTCTGGTCAGAAACTTATCCACTGTTCCCTCCTTTCAGCGATTGCTCTATCGCGTATGCAATTTCAAAGATTCTTTCTTCCCTGAAATGAGGGGCTATTATCTGCACCCCTACGGGCAGGGAATTGACAAAGCCCACCGGCAGGTTCATGGCAGGAAGCCCTGCGAGGTTTATATTGGCCGTGAAAATGTCGGAGAGATACATCCTGAGAGGGTCTTCCTTTTTCTCCCCCAGCATGAAAGGCAGTTCCGGGGTGGTTGGAGTAATTATCACGTCCACTTCCCTGAACGCCTCCGTGAAGTCCTTCCTGATGAGGGCACGCACCTTCTGCGCCTTCATGTAGTATGCGTCGTAGTAGCCGGCAGAGAGAACGTATGTGCCGAGGATTATCCTCCTCTTGGCCTCGCTCCCGAAACCCTCTCCCCTGGTATTCATGTACATTTCCTGAAGGTTCCTGTAATTGGAGGTGCGAAATCCGTACTTTACTCCGTCAAATCTCGCAAGGTTTGAACTTGCTTCCGCGGTTGCCACTATGTAGTAAACGGCTATGCCGTACCTGGTATGCGGCAGAGAGATACGCCTGACCTCCACACCCAGTTTTTCCACAAGGCGAATTATTTCGTCTGTTCTTTCTCTGACGGGTTCTTCTATCCCGGATGACAGATATTCCTCGGGGATGCCTACCCGCAGCCCGCTGACATCCTCTTTCAGGAATGCCGTATAATCCGGAACATTTATGTCCACCGAGGTTGAATCCCTCTCATCCCTTCCGGAAATAACGTTCATCAGGATGCAGGCATCCCTTACGTCTTTCGTTATGGGGCCTATCTGGTCAAGAGAAGAGGCAAAGGCAATCAGCCCGTACCTTGAAACCCTGCCGTAGGTCGGTTTCAGGCCGACAACCCCGCAAAAAGCCGCCGGCTGCCTTATCGAACCGCCTGTGTCCGAACCCAGCGCACCGAAACAGAGATTCGCCCCGGTTGCGGCTGCTGACCCTCCCGAAGAGCCGCCGGGAACCCGCGTCTCATCAAAAGGGTTCCTTGTGGGACCGAACGCTGAGCTCTCGGTTGAGGAACCGAAAGCGAACTCGTCCATGTTGGTTTTCCCCACCACTATCGCGCCGGCGTTTTTCATTTTTTCTATGACCGTTGCGTCATACGGGGGATAGAAATTCTGGAGAATCCTGGAAGCGCATGTTGCAGGCATTCCCCTCATGCAGATGTTATCCTTCACCGCAACAGGGATACCTTCCATGCATCCCGGTTTTTCACCACCGGATATCTTCCCGTCAACCTTCTCCGCCTCTGCAAGAGCCTCCGGGTTAAGATGAAGATAGCTGTGCAGTCTCCCGTCCTTCTGTTCAATGGCCGCCAGCAGCGATTTTACCACTTCAACGCAGGACACCTCTTTTCTCATCAGCAGTTCCTGCAACTGCCAC
>Ga0209609_10000466_pt1 | contig 24382 bp, 37 predicted proteins | sample LakKivw325mmetaG_FD_184136 | JGI IMG/M metagenome (GOLD analysis project Ga0209609, IMG submission 184136) | Anoxic lake water microbial communities from Lake Kivu, Rwanda to study Microbial Dark Matter (Phase II) - Lake Kivu water 325m metaG... | ecosystem: Environmental > Aquatic > Freshwater... | reverse complement strand
TTTCCTATGGCCTGAGAAATGTTGAGGTCTATTGGAGAAAGATGCTACTGGGGTTTGCACCATCTCGAGGCTGTTTCCACACAATTTGACAAAGAGCCCCGAATGTATTGACTTTGTTGTATACTTGTGTTATATTGCGCATTTGTGTCTACTAGCCATTAGTCTGGGTCCGAAAAACCTGATTAGCCGGCTGGTTGAACTGGGCGTAGTCCCGTTTTGAAGGTAGCCCGGTGGACAACTAGGTGGCTTTTTAATTGTAAAGACATAGATATATTAAGGAATAAGTATGCCAACCGTAAACCAGTTAGTCAGAAAAGGACGAAGGAAGCAGTCCAGGAAGACCAAAGCTCCGGCTTTGGGCATTAGCTTCAACACGCTCAAAAACGTGGTTCGACGGGATGCCAGGTCGCCGCAGAAACGCGGCGTCTGCGTTATGGTGAAGACCATGACCCCCAAGAAACCGAATTCGGCTTTACGTAAAATCGCCCGCGTGCGCCTGACCAACGGCATCGAGGTCACGGCCTATATACCGGGCGAAGGTCATAATCTACAGGAACACTCGGTAGTGCTCATCCGTGGCGGCAGGGTAAAGGACCTGCCAGGCGTCAGATATCACATCGTGAGGGGTGCTCTGGATACCGGTGGGGTGGAAAACAGGAGGCAGGGTCGGAGCAAGTACGGAGCAAAGAAGGGCAAGGCAGTTAGAATCGCAGGGGCTACAGCGGGGGCTGCGGTGGGCGCTGGGGGAGAGGAATAAATGCCACGGCGAGTCAAAGTACTAACCAGAAAAATCACTCCCGACGCAAAATACGGAAGCATTACCGTATCCATTCTTATCAACAAGATTATGTTCGGCGGTAGGAAAGCTACAGCCGAACGTGTTATTTATGACGCCATGGATATCGTAAACAAAAAGTTGAGTACTGAACCGTTGCCGGTGCTGGAACAGGCACTTAAGAACGCTACGCCGATGCTTCAGGTCAAGTCCCGGCGCGTCGGCGGAGCCACGTATCAGGTTCCGGTTGAAGTCGAACCGGAACGCGGGCTGTCTCTGGCCATGCGCTGGATAATAAGCTATTCCAGGGCCCGCGGCGGTAAGTCGATGGCGGAAAAACTGGCGGCCGAGATCGTTGACGCCTCTCAGGGACAGGGGTCGAGCATAAAGAAGCGTCAGGATACTCATAAGATGGCCGAAGCAAATAAAGCTTTTGCTCACTATCGATGGTAATTACAGCGGATATTAAAGCCCAGCAGCCTAAAAAAACTGCTGGGCCAGGGAAAAATGTCATGAGCCGTACTTTTCCTTTAGATAAGGTGCGGAATATCGGTATCATCGCCCACATCGATGCCGGTAAAACCACCGTTACCGAGAGGTTTTTGTTTTATACGGGGCGCACCTACAAAATCGGCGAGGTGGACGAGGGCACGGCTGTTATGGACTGGATGGCACAGGAGAGGGAACGCGGCATAACCATTACCGCAGCCGCTACTACCTGCCACTGGCAGGACACACGAATCAACATCATCGATACGCCGGGTCACGTCGATTTCACCGCCGAGGTGGAGCGCAGTCTTCGCGTTCTCGACGGAGGCGTGGTGGTGCTGGATGCCGTGGCCGGCGTCGAAGCACAGTCTGAGACCGTATGGCGGCAGGCAGACAGGTATCACGTGCCCAGAATTTGCTTCATCAACAAGATGGACAGAGTGGGCGCCGATTTCTACAACACCGTGAATATGATTGAAGAACGACTGCGGGCCAAGGCAATACCCATACAAATTCCCTGGGGCAGGGAAAGCCAGTTCAAAGGCATAATAGATTTAATTGAAAACAAAGCCTGGTCGTTTTCAGATGATATTAACGTGGCTCCTGTTGAGTCGCCGATTCCCGATGAGGAAAAAGAAGCGGCGCACAGACACCAGCAAGCCATGATCGAGAGACTGGCTGAAATAGATGACCACCTGATGATGCTTTATGTGGAGGGCAAAGAGATCGGCAGCGAGCAGATCAAGGCCGCCGTAAGAAGGTTGACACTGGCAAATCGAATGGTGGCGGTACTCTGCGGCACCGCTTTGAAGAACAAGGGAATTCAGCCACTGCTCGATGCCGTCGTTGATTACCTGCCATCACCACTTGATGTTCCGCCGGTAAGCGTCGTCGATTTGAAAACAGGTGAGGCCGATGTTATGCCAGCCAGCGATGACGCGCCGTTTTCGGCTCTGGCTTTTAAAGTGGTAGCCGACCCGTTCATGGGCCGGCTCGTTTATTTTAGAGTTTATTCGGGTAAAATCCAGGCCGGTAAGCGGGTCCTGAATTCCAGCAAAGGACGCAAGGAGCGGCTGGGACGGCTGATTCTTATGCACGCCAACCGGCGTGAGGAAATCGAAGAAGCCGATACCGGCAGCATTGCCGCCACGCTGGGATTAAAAGAAACCTTTACCGGTGATACTTTATGCGCCCCGGACAAGCCGGTGCTTCTGGAGGCCATACGTTTTCCGGAGCCCGTGCTTTCAATGGTCATAGAGCCTAAGAGCAAGGCCGACCAGGATAAGCTGGGTGAAGCCATGAACAAGCTATCCGAAGAAGACCCAACCTTCAAAGTGCGGTCCGACGCCGAGACGGGACAGACGCTTATTTCCGGCATGGGCGAGCTGCATCTCGAAGTTTTAATAGACCGCATGCTCCGGGAATTTAACGTTAAAGTAAATGTAGGCAAGCCGCAGGTTGCCTACAAGGAAACCATTACCGTTCCAGTCGAAGCGGAGGGCAGGTTTATTCGTCAGTTCGGCGGCCATGGCCAATACGGTCATGTCTGGCTCAAGCTCGAGCCGGGGGAGAGGAGCAGCGGCTTCCGGTTCGTCGACCAGATACGCGGCGGCGATATACCCAAGGAGTATATTCCGGCAATTGAAGCCGGCGTTAAGGAAGCTCTGGAAAATGGCGTTATCGCCGGCTATCCCGTCGTTGATATTAAGGCGACCGTTTATGACGGCAGCTATCACGAAGTTGACTCCTCAGACCTGGCCTTCAAAATGGCGGGTTCCATTGCCTTGAAGGAAGGCGTCCGCAAAGCCAACCCAATCATAATGGAGCCTATCATGAGGTTGGAGGTGGTGATGCCGGCCCAGTTCCTGGGCGATGTTATCGGAGACCTGAATTCAAGGAGGGGCCATGTCGACGGTATAGAGACCCACGGTGAAACCTGCGTGGTCCGAGCTCTGGTGCCTCTGGCCGAGACCTTTGGTTACGCCACGATTCTAAGGTCGCTAAGCCAGGGCAGGGCCACATATTCATTAGAGTTTAATTCCTACAGAGAGTTACCGGCTAATTTAGCTGAGCAAATCGTTGGCAGGGGAAAATAATGCCTAAACAAAAGATTCGCATCAAACTTAAGGGATACGACCACAGGTTGGTTGACCAATCGGTGGAGCAAATCGTAGAGACGGCTGAAAGAACCGGTGCCGTTGTCATCGGCCCGGTGCCGCTGCCGACACAAATAGAAAAGTTCTGTGTTATTCGCTCGCCACATATCGATAAGGACTCGAGGGAACAGTTTGAAATCCGGACGCACAAGCGGCTAATCGATATACTGGGGCCAACATCTAAAACTATAGATGCATTGACTCAGCTCCAGTTGCCGTCAGGCGTGGAAATAGATATCAGGTTATAAAATGGTACAGGGTTTAATCGGCAGGAAAATAGGTATGACGCAACTTTTCCGAGATGAAGGAGAAGTTGTGATAACGGCCATCGAAGCCGGTCCCTGCTTTGTGTCCCAGGTAAAGACAGAGGCTAAGGACGGGTATAACGCCGTTCAGCTCGCTTTTGGAGAAGTTAAAAAGCTAAGCTCTCCCCAAAAAGGCCACCTGAAGGAAATCGGCCAGCTGGAACATTTGCGTGAATTTGAAATTGACGATATCAGCTCTGTGAAAGTTGGACAGAAAGTTGATGCCGATATATTTAAGGCCGGCGATTTGATTAACGTGACCGGTATATCAAAAGGAAAGGGCTTTGCCGGCGTGGTCAAACGCCATCATTTTGCCGGTGGCCCCAAGACACATGGACAGTCTGACCGCCATAGAGCTCCAGGCTCAATTGGAGCCACTACATCTCCGGGACGCGTCTTCAAGGGGCTGCGGATGGCGGGACACATGGGAGATAGACGGGTAACGACTCGCAATTTAAAGGTGATCAATGTTGATTTAGCCCGCCATCTGTTGCTGGTGCGTGGTTCAGTACCGGGCGCCAGGAATAGACTGCTACTGATTAAAAAAGCGGGTGGGGGATAAAGTGAAAGTCCAAGTCTATAATTTACAGGGGAAGGCAACCAGACAGATAGATATACGAGATGATATCTTTGCTGTTCCGTTCAATGAAGCTGTGGTGCATCAGGCGCTGGTCAGGCAGCAGGCGGATAAACGTCTGGGAACAGCCGATACCAAGAGAAGAGGCGAGGTCGCCGGCAGCGGCAAGAAAATGCACAATCAGAAACATACCGGTCGGGCTCGCCGGGGCGATATCAGGTCACCAATGCTCAGAGGAGGCGGCATAACATTCGGCCCTCATCCCAGGAGCTATCGGCATGCTATACCCAAAAAGATGCGCCGCATGGCTTTAAAATGCGTGCTTTCCGATAAGGCAGGCAGCGGAGACTTAAAGGTGGTGAATAAACTCGAATTCGACGGCTTGAAAACAAAAGCGGTGCTGGATATGTTGCTGGCACTCGGTATCGGCGACACGCTAATAATAGCCTCCGCTGAAGTAAATCCTAATCTGGTAATCGCGGCCGGCAATTTAACCGGCGTTAAAACGATTCCGGCGCCTTTGCTCAATGTCGCCGAGTTACTTTCATACAAGGTTTTGTTAATGGACGTCGATGCTATTCGAAAGGTGGAGCAGGTATGGGGGCAACAGCCGGTGGAGGCGGCAGCCGGCACGGCTAAATAGATTCCAGGATTATTATGATGCATCCTTATCAGGTAGTAAAAAGACCGCTGATAACCGAGAAGGCTACGGTAATGAAGGAAGCCGGAAAGTATGCCTTTGAAGTCACCAGAGCAGTCAACAAGAGGCAAATCAAGGAAGCGGTTGAGGCGGCTTTCAAAGTTAATGTTGTCGGTGTCACTGTGATGACCATGCCCGGCAAGATGAGAAGAATGGGTCGGCGGCAGGTGCTTTCTCCGCTGTGGAAGAAAGCGGTGGTTACGCTGGCCCCGGGACAAAAGATAGAGTTCTTCGAGGGAGTTTAATTAAGACAGGGGAATAAAATTGGGCTCAGTTATCAAAAAACGCAAGAAAAAAATGGCGAAGCATAAGCATCGCAAGCTTCTGAGAAAGACGCGATGGCAAAGGAGACATCCCTAGAGTTAGGGGAGGGAAGTTTTGGCATTAAAAACATATAGACCGACATCACCTGGCAGGCGGGGCATGGTTACTCCCTCCTTTGAGGAGATAACTAAGCCGGTCCCGGAAAGATCTCTGCTGCTGCCCATAAAGAAAAAGGCCGGCCGTAATAATAGGGGTGTAGTAACCGTGCGGCACCGGGGCGGGGGAGCTAAACGCAGGTTAAGGATAATTGATTTTAAACGAGATAAAGTCGGCGTTCAGGGAAAAGTAACTTCGATTGAGTATGACCCGAACCGTTCGGCACGCATTGCGCTTATCTGTTATGCCGATGGAGAGAAACGTTATATCCTGGCACCGATGGGTCTTAATGTTGGTGACATGATAATTGCCGGGGAGAGCGCAGATATAAAGCCCGGCAACACCATGCCTTTGGGCGCTATCCCTGACGGCACGATGATTCATAACCTGGAGTTCGAGCCGGGGAAAGGCGGCCAGATTGTGCGCAGCGCCGGTACAGCGGCGCAGCTTTTGGGTAAAGAAGGCAAATATTGTCTGGTCCGTTTACCTTCGGGCGAAGTGCGGCGCTTTATGAGCAATTGCGTGGCTACGATAGGCCAAATAGGCAACGTTGAGCACCAGGGCATACGAATGGGCAAAGCCGGACGCATCAGATTGTTGGGACGGCGGCCTCAGGTTCGCGGGTCGGCCATGACGCCGCGCGACCACCCCCATGGCGGCGGCGAAGGTAGAGCACCCAGGGGAATGACACCCAGCACGCCGTGGGGTAAAGTAGCTCTGGGTAAGAAGACACGTATTAACAAGGCTTCAGACAGACTAATTGTCAAGAGACGGAAATAAGATAAGAAGGTAATCGAAGGGGCAGAAACAATGTCACGGTCATCTAAAAAGGGTCCTTATTGTGACCCCAAGTTACTTAAAAAGATACTGAACCTCAATCGCTCCGGCGAGAAGGTGGTGATAAAGACGTGGGCGCGCGCCTCCACGGTGCTACCGGAGATGATAGGTCACACAATAGGTGTGCACGATGGCCGTCGGCACGTGCCTATATTTATTACGGAAAATATGGTAGGGCATAAACTGGGCGAATTTGCCATAACCCGGACGTTCCGCGGTCACGTTACCAAGGCGCAAGTCACCGTGGCCCCGAAGAAGCCGGAAACGGAATCAGCATGAAAGTATCAGCCAGCTCCAAAGATGTTCGAGTTTCGTCTCGTAAGGTCAAGCTAATCGTGGACATGGTAAGAGGTAAGAAAGTCGACGAGGCTCTGACCCTGTTAAGATTTTTACCGCCGACGCCGGCGGTGCAGGCTGTATCCAAGACAATTAAATCGGCCGCGGCAAACGCCGAGAACAATTTTCAGATGGAACCCGCAGACCTGAAGATAACGGATATATATGCAAACGAGGGTCACGTTTTTAAGAGATTCAGGGCTCAAGCCAGAGGTCGCATTAATCCGATATTGAAGCGCAGCACGCACATAAATGTTTCTGTTGCGGAGGAGGGAGAACAAAGTGGGACATAAGGTTCACCCTTACGGTTTTAGAATTGGTATTATCCGGGGGTGGCAGGCCAAGTGGTACGATGTCAAGCACTATGCCGAGTATCTCTACGAAGACTTGAAACTCCGCCGGGCCATCGATGAGAAGTGCGTCGACGGCGGCGTTGCCAGGACGGAAATAGACCACCAGGGCAATGAAATTCTGGTGACTTTGTATTCCTCGCGCCCTGGTATCGTTATCGGCAGAGGCGGCCAGCGGGCTGAAGAGCTAAGGTCGTTGCTTGAAGGATTGGTCGGTAAGAGAGTGCGGCTATCGATAAAAGAGGTCGAGCAGCCTGAACTGGAGGCTCGATTGGTAGCCAGGAATGTGGCCGACCAGCTGGAACGCCGGATGGCTTTCAGGAGAGCTATGAAACAGGCGGCTTTCCGGACGATGCAGGCCGGCGCCAAAGGAGTGAAGATAAGCTGTGCCGGAAGGCTGGGCGGCAACGAAATTGCTCGCCGTGAAACAACCCTCCAGGGCCAGTTACCGTTACATACACTTACCGCCGATATAGATTATGGTTTTGCCGAGGCCCGGACCACGCTGGGCAATATCGGGGTTAAGGTCTGGGTTTACAAAGGTCACATTTATCCTGAAGTTAGGAGAGAAAATGCTACAGCCGAAACGAGTGAAGTATCGTAAAACTCATCGAGGGCAGAGAAGAGGCAAAGCTCACTCCGGAAGCGAAATTGTTTTCGGTGAGTTCGGGCTGCAGGCTCAGGAGGCGGCATGGTTGACTGCCAGGCAAATTGAAGCCGGCCGTCGTGTTATCGTCCGTTATCTGCGCCGCGGAGGCCAGATGTGGATACGTATATTTCCGGATAAGCCTGTGACAAAGAAACCGGCAGAGACCAGGATGGGCAGCGGTAAGGGCGCTCCGGACCACTGGGTGGCCGTTGTCAGACCGGGAAGAATGATATATGAAGTAGGCGGCATAAAAGAGGATATGGCGAAAGAGGCACTTCTTCTGTCTGCTTACAAATTACCTATCGCTACGCGGTTTGTGGCCAAAGTGACGGTCAAGGAAGAGGCATAAAGTTGAAAATCGACGAGATACGTGCTTTAGCCGATGCCGAGTTATTGAAGCGATTGGGTGAAGCACGTCAGGAGCTTATTAATTTGCAGATCAGATTGTCCACCAGGCAGCTGGCCAATCACAGAGAGCTGCCCAGGGTCAAGAAGAGAATCGCCAGAATGGAAACAATTATTAAAGAGAGGGAGCTTGGCATTAGATAGCTTATGAAAGAGAAGCGAAAAACCAGAATCGGCACTGTGGTCAGCGATAAGATGGATAAAACCGTCGTCGTGCTGGTGGGTACTTTGAGGCGTCATAGTCTATATAAAAAGGTTGTCAGGCACACCTCTAGGTTCAAGGTACATGATGAGGCGAATGCATGTAAAATCGGTGACGTGGTAAAGATTGTCGAGACACGCCCATTGTCTAAAGATAAGCGTTGGCGGGTCGTCGAAGTAATAGGCAGAAAAGAAGTTGTCGAGAAGGAACAAGCCGACATAATTTAAATTGGGTCAGGAATAAAGACAGTGATTCAGCCCTATACCAGACTAAAAGTAGCTGATAATACCGGAGCTCGGCAGATAATGTGCATTAACGTGCCCGGCGGCACGCGGCGTAGATATGCTACTGTCGGAGATATTATAGTTGGCACGGTTAAACGGGCGATACCGGGTGGCGTGGTTAAAAAGAGCGAAGTTGTCCGAGCGGTAGTAGTGCGTGTTGCCAAGCAGCACCATCGTCCGGACGGTTCTTATATTAGATTCGATGACAATGCGGCCGTTATCCTGGATGATAAGAACAATCCCAGAGGCACACGTATTTTCGGTCCGGTCGCCAGAGAGCTGCGCGATAAGAATTTTATGAAGATAATTTCGTTAGCGCCTGAGGTTCTTTAAAATGAAAATTAGAAAAAATGATACGGTTCTGGTCATCGCCGGCAAGAATAGAGGGAAAAAAGGCAAGATAAGAAAGGCTATGCCCAGGGAGGGCAAGGTTATAGTAGAAGGCGTCAACATGATTAAGCGTCATTCCCGGGCCAAAGGTCAGGCCAGGCAGGCCGGCATAATCGAGCTCGAGGCACCGATGGACGTATCCGATGTAATGTTGATTTGCGGCAAATGCAATAAGCCGGCCAGGGTAGGTATTCACACCCTCAGCGACGGCAGAAGAGCCAGAATTTGCCGTGCCTGCGGGGAAATAATCGACTGATTGAAAGGTGCATTTTGGCAGTATCGCGCTTGAAAGAAAAATATAATAAGGAAGTAGTACCGGAACTGATGCGTAAGTTCGGGTACAAGAATGTGATGCAGGTGCCGAGGCTCAGTAAAATCGTGCTGAATATCGGCTTGGGCGAAGCCACACAAAATCCAAAAGCCTTGGAAAGCGCTGAAAAGGACCTGGCGGCTATTTCCGGTCAGCATCCGGTAATCACGCGCGCCAAGAAGTCTATCGCTGCCTTCAAACTCAGGACCGGCATGCCCATCGGTATTATGGTAATACTTCGGGGCGGACGGATGTATGACTTCTTCGATAAACTGGTGAGTGTTGTTTTAGCCAGGATGAGGGATTTTCAGGGAGTGCCACGGGAGTCCTTCGATGGCCAGGGCAACTATACACTGGGAATAAAGGAACAGGTAGTTTTTCCTGAGATTGACTACGACAAGGTGGATAAGGTGCGGGGATTTGAGATAGTTATAGTCACTACTGCAAACAACAATGAGGAAGGCATAAGCTTGCTCGAGTCACTTGGCATGCCTTTTAGAAAGAGTTAGGTTCTCAAAAGATGGCAAAGTTATCTAAGGTTTTGAAATCACAGCGACCGCCGAAGTACAGAGTACAACATAGAAGCCGTTGCAAATTATGTGGCCGACCGCGTGCGTATATACGCAAATTCGGTCTGTGCCGCATATGCTTTCGGCAACTGGCTCTGAAAGGTGAGATCCCGGGGGTTAGAAAATCTAGCTGGTGATTGAATCTGCTGGAGGCATGAATTAATGGTTACCGACCCGATAGCTGATATGTTGACTCGAATTCGAAATGCCATTATGGCGCATCATGACAGCGTGCAGATGCCGGCTTCGAGAATTAAGCTGGCTATCGCCAAAATACTTAAAGATGAGGGATTCATAACAGATTATACCGTTCTTAAGGGCAAGCCTCAGCGAATAATTAAGATATCTTTGAAATATTTAAACGGGCGACCTGCCATTGCCGGTTTAGAAAGAGCCAGCAAGCCGGGGCTTAGATTATATGTCGGCGGCCATGAAATTCCGCGCGTTTACGGCGGACTGGGCATTGCCATTGTGTCCACATCCAAAGGCGTCATGACCGGCCAGGAAGCCTGGAAAAAGAATATTGGCGGTGAATTGCTGTGCTACATCTGGTAAATAAATTTCGGGAGAATAATCGGTGTCTCGAATAGGACTCATGCCCATAGCCGTACCCCGGGACGTTAAGGTAAACATTAAGGGCAACGAGGTAACGGTTGAGGGTAGCAAGGGTAAGCTGGTACGCCATTTTCACCCGGATATTTCTATTGCGCTAAAGGATGGAAATCTAGTAGTGTCCAGGCCATCCGATAATAGAAATCACCGCGCTTTACACGGTTTAACCCGGAGCCTTTTAGCCAATATGGTGGAGGGTGTAACCAAAGGCTTTGAAAAGGTGTTAGAGTTGAGCGGAGTTGGCTATCGGGCACAAAAAGCCGGCAATAAGGTCTCGCTGCAAATCGGGTTTAGCCATCCCGTAGAGTATACGCCGGCACAGGGTATAGAGATAATCGTTGATGGGACGAACCGGATTCGAATTATCGGCATTGACAAGGAGCTTGTCGGCGAGACGGCAGCACAGATAAGAGCCATACGGCCCGTCGACTCATATAAGGGCAAAGGCGTGAAGTACGCTGGTGAAAGACTCAGGCTGAAGCCCGGCAAAGCCGGCAAAGCAGCGCTGAAAGGATAGTGAACATTGGCTGTAAGGACTGATACTAGGGTAGCCAGAAACCGAAGGCACTTACGTGTCAGAGCCAGACTGGTCGGCACGACCGTCAGGCCGCGGCTTTGTGTTTTTCGGAGTTTGAAGAACATTCATGTTCAGGTTATAGACGATTCCACCAGCCACACACTGGTTTCGGCCAGCAGCCTGGAGGCTGATATTAAGTCCAAACTCGCGGGAAAGAAAAAAACGGAAGTTGCCGGAATGGTGGGCGCCCTGATAGCACAGCGCGCGCTGGGGAAAGGCGTCAAACAGGTAGCTTTTGACAGAGGCGGCCGCAAGTATCACGGGCGGATTAAGGCTTTAGCCGAAGCAGCCAGAAAAGCCGGCTTGGATTTTTGAGGTTAGCAAATGAAAGCAATTAACAAACTGGTTCAGGAAAGAACAAGGGTGGATGCTAGCGAGCTGGAGCTAAACGAGAAGCTGGTGTCGCTAAACCGGATAACCAAGGTTGTTAAAGGCGGTAAACGGCTTCGCTTTAGAGCGCTGGTAGTCGTCGGCGACGGTAAGGGACATGTGGGCGTGGGTCTGGGCAAGGCCAAGGAAGTCCCCGAGGCAATCCGCAAAGCCGGTGTTGTAGCCAGGAAAGACCTCTATAAAATAACTATGGCTGGCAGCACTATACCCCATGAAATCGTGGCCAAGTCGGGCGCAGCCAAGGTATTGTTGAAACCGGCGTCGCCCGGCACGGGCGTAATTGCCGGCGGCAGTATTCGAGCTGTGCTGGAAGCCGCGGGTATAAAAGACATACTCAGCAAGTCGCTGGGCAGTTCTAATCCGGTCAATGTTGTCAGAGCCACGCTGCTGGGACTGGCGAGTTTGGAAAATCCCGAGACGGCGGTAGCCAGACGCAAAGCCGAGCTCGAGGTCAAGGAGGCCAGGGCAGATGGCTAAGTTGCGACTGGAATGGATAAAGAGCGATATCGGGTTCTCCGCTGACCAGAAACGCACATTGAAGGCACTTGGCTTTCATCGCTTGCATGAAAAAATAGAGAAGGAAGATTCACCTTCAGTCAGGGGCATGATTACCAAGGTCGGCCATCTGCTCAGGGTGGAAATTATAGACAATGCAGCAACATAACTTGAAGCCTCCTGCAGGCGCCACTCACAAAAGGAAACGTGTTGGGCGCGGCGATGGCAGCGGCCACGGCTCCCAATCTGGGAAAGGCGCCAAGGGGCAGAAGTCGCGCGCCGGAGGTGGGGTTCGTCTTGGGTTTGAGGGCGGACAGCTTCCTTTGATAAAACGTTTGCCCAGGAAACGAGGCTTCGTCAATATTTTCAAAATAGAATATAGCGTGGTAAACGTGGGAGAACTAAAAGCCTTCTCAGCTAACTCTGAAATTACACCAAAAGAGCTGCTTGATAGCGGTCTTATTAAGTCATTTAAATATCCGGTTAAGATACTCGGCGATGGCAAAATAGACCGCCCCTTAACGGTAAAGGCAAATAAGTTCTCAGCTGCTGCAGAAAAGAAGATTACGGCGGCTGGCGGTAAAGCGGAGGCAATTTAAATGCAGCAAGTGAGCGGAAGACCGCGCCTTATCCAGGCATTGTTCGACGCTTTTTCACTTCCCGACCTCAGGCGCCGCCTGCTTTTTACCATAGGCATGCTGGTTGTCTTCCGTTTCATAGCTCATGTTCCGTTACCCGGCGTTGACGTAGCTGCTTTGCAACAGCTGTTTGAACAGAATCAACTGCTTGGTATGCTCGATTTGTTTAGCGGTGGGGCTATGAGGAACTTCAGTGTAGCCGCTATGGGCGTTTATCCATACATCACCGCTTCAATCGTGATGCAGCTTCTGGTTCCGGTTGTGCCGGCTCTGAGAAATTTATCTATGGAAGGCGAATCGGGCAGAAACAGGATTAACCAGTTCACGCATTGGCTCACCATACCTCTGGCTGCCCTACAGGGCTATGCGCAGCTGGCGCTAATGCGCAGCCAGGGCGCAGTCGTTCAAGCCGCAGCCTTGCAAACGACGGCCATCATAGTATCGCTTACAGCCGGCACCGTCTTTCTGGTCTGGCTGGGCGAATTGATAACCGAACGCGGTATCGGCAACGGCGTGTCCATAATAATCTTCGGCGGAATTGTGGCCGGCTTGCCGCAAATGGTTGGTCAAGCTACCATAGCTAAAAACAATATACCTGGCCTCATTGTCTTCGGCCTAGTCGGGCTGGCCACGGTGGCCTTGATCGTCATATTTACCGAGGGGCATCGCCGCATTCCGGTTCAATACGCCCGGACTGCTTTCCGTGGAGCTCGTATGTATCGCCAGACGGGCGCCACGCATATTCCTCTCCGGGTGAATACGGCAGGAATGATACCGCTTATCTTCGCCCTGTCGCTCATGATTTTCCCCGGAACCATAGCCAGCTATTTTGCAGCTCCCCCAGGAGAACCTCCCAATTTTGCAAATACTATTCAAACCTGGTTCAGTCCGAATGCAGCGCTGCCGATAGGTCTGTTTTACTGGGTTGTTTATTTCTTGATGGTGGTAGCTTTTACTTTCTTCTATACAATGGTTATATTTGAGCAAATGGACTTGGCGCGGACATTACAACGGCAGGGAGGCTTCATACCCGGCGTACGCCCCGGTAAACCCACCACGGATTATCTGAACCACGTTATCAACCGGATAACATGGGGCGGCGCTCTATTTTTGGCGGTGGTGGCAATAATGCCATTTTTGGTTCGGACGGTTACAGATATCGCGGTACTGACATTGTCCAGCACGGGTATTCTTATTGTGGTAGGTGTGGCTTTGGATACCATGAAACAGGTTGAGGCACAGCTGACCATGCGCCGTTACGAAGGATTTTTGAAGTAGGAATAAGTATGTTCTTAGTATTTCTCGGCGCTCCGGGAGCGGGTAAAGGAACTCAGGCGGCAGTCGTTGCCAGCAAACTTGGTGTAGCTCACATAGCTTCGGGCGACCTGTTCCGCCAGGCGTTGGAAAAAGGAACGGAGTTGGGTAAGCTGGCAAAGTCCTATATGGATAAAGGCACTCTTGTGCCGGATGACGTGACCATCCAGCTGATCTCGGAACGGCTTAATGAACCGGACTGCAAGAATGGATGCGTTTTCGATGGCTTTCCCCGGACTATTGAGCAGGCCAAAGCACTTGACAAGATGATGGCCAGTGGGGGCGGTGCCATAGATAAAGCCGTATATATAGAGGTACCGGAAAAAGAACTGTTGAAACGTCTCACCGGACGTTGGATTTGTCGAAACTGCCAGGCGCCTTATCATGAGGTCAATTCACCGCCCAAGGTTAAGGGTGTTTGCGATAAGTGCGGAGGCGAGCTATACCAGCGCTCGGATGATACCGAAGCAACCATAAAAGAGCGACTTAAGGTTTATTTTGCTCAGACTGCTCCTTTGCTCAACTATTACAAAGCGGCGGGCAAACTGGCTTCTATAGACGGCAACCGGGATATTAAGGAAGTATCCCAGAAGATAATGGAATCTCTGGGCCGGGGTTCGGTAAAAGCCAAATGACCGTAATAAAGTCAACCGAAGAAGTGGCTATTATGCGGCAGGCTGGAAAAATCGTAGCAAGCACTTTAAAAAAGTTGGCAGAAGAAATAAAGCCGGGGATTAAGACAAGTCACCTAGATTCCGTGGCGGTAAATGAGCTGAAAAAATACCGAGCCAAAGCTTCCTTCAAGGGTTATCGTGGCTTCCCGGCGTCGTTATGCGTTTCGATTAACAACGAGATTGTCCACGGTATTCCGGGCGAAAGGGAACTGAACGGCGGTGACATAGTCTCACTCGACTTCGGCGCTATCGTTAACGGCTTCCATGGCGATGGAGCCATCACGGTCGGAGTGGGCAAAATCAGCCCCAAAGCTCAGGAACTGATAGCGGTTACGGAAGCCGCACTGATGGTGGGTATTAAGGAGGCACGCAACGGCGCTCATCTGGGAGATGTATCGGTAGCTATTCAGGACTACGTCGAATCAAGGGGTTTTTCCGTCGTCAGAGAGTATTCGGGGCACGGTGTCGGTAGAGACCTGCATGAGGACCCTCTGGTGCCTAACTTCGGCATAGCCGGCGAAGGGCCTGTTTTAAGGAAAGGAATGACTCTGGCAGTGGAACCGATGGTGATCGTTGGAGACTGGCGGACACGGGTGGCCAGTAATAAATGGACAGTGCTGACCGCAGATGGCAGTCTGGCGGCGCACTTCGAACATACCATTGCCATTGGCGAGGATGAAGCGGAGATACTGACTCTATTATAATATACGTGAATATATGTAGAAGTGCAGTATGCCAAAAAAGGAAGCAATAGAGGTTGAAGGAATAGTCATTGAGTCGTTACCTAATGCTACGTTCCGTGTGGAACTGGCAAATGGGCACGAAGTACTGGCCCATATTTCAGGTAAGATGAGGAAACATTATATTAGAATATTACCGGCAGACAAAGTTCTGGTGGAACTTTCACCATACGATTTAAGTCGTGGGAGAATTACGTATCGGTTTAAGTAACTACTTTGACATAAGTAGCAACAAAGTTTATTATTATGAGGTTTTTTGCTTTAAGGTGAATATATGAAAGTAAGGTCTTCAGTTAAACGTCGATGCGATAAATGCAAAATTGTCAGGCGCCGTGGTGTAGTGCGGGTCATTTGTCAGAATCCCAAACACAAGCAGCGCCAGGGATAATGCAGGAGTTATAGCATGGCACGTATAGCCGGTGTAGACATACCAAAAGAAAAAAGAGTAGAAGTCTCTCTGCAGTACATCTACGGCATAGGCACTCACTCGAGCAAACAGATCCTGGCTTCCAGCGGCGTAAATCCCGATACCAGAGTCAAAGACCTGAGCGATGAGGAGGTCAACCGCATACGTGAGGTTATCGACAAGGGGTACAAAGTAGAAGGTACACTTCGTAAAGAAGTTAATTTTAATATAAAACGACTTATTGAAATCGGTAGTTATCGCGGTCAGAGGCATCGTCGCGGATTGCCGGTGCGGGGGCAGAGGACGAGGACCAATGCCCGGACCAAGCGCGGGCTTCGCAAGACAGTAGCCGGCCGCGGACAAAAACGCGGAGCGACTAAGAAATAAAGGAGTGATGACCTTATGCCTAAGAAAAAAACCAGTGTAAAAAGGCGTGAGCGAAAACAGGTAGCCGAAGGCAAGGCTTTCATCCAGTCTTCTTTCAATAATACAATCATCACTCTCACCGACCAAAAAGGTGCGGTCATTGCCTGGGGTAGTTCGGGCACCGCAGGTTTCAAAGGCTCTCGAAAAGGTACCCCATACGCAGCACAATTGGCTGCACAGGGGGCAGCTCAGAAGGCCAAGGACCTCGGATTGCGTCAGGTAGAGGTATTTGTCAGAGGTCCTGGCAGCGGGCGCGAGGCCGCCATCAGGGCTATCCAGGCATCGGGTATTATGGTTACCGGAATTAAGGATGTAACCCCCGTCCCGCACAACGGCTGTCGTCCTCGGAAGAGAAGGCGAGTTTAAATAATGGCACGTTATATCGACGCTAAATGCCGTATATGCCGCCGGGCCGGCGACAAGCTGATGCTAAAGGGCGACAGGTGTTTTACGTCCAAGTGCGCTTTTGAGCGCCGGGATGTACCGCCTGGTTATACTGGCAAAAGCAAGCGGCGGTCTAAGAAGTCCGACCGTGGCGTCCAATTGCAGGAAAAACAAAAGGCGCGTTACACCTACGGGCTCTTAGAACGGCAATTTCGCAAATTCTTTGAGGAAGCGGAAAGGATTCCGGGCATTACCGGTGAAAATCTTCTCATCCTGCTGGAACGACGGCTGGATAATGTGGTTTTCAGGTTTGGCTTTGCCAACTCGCGCGCTCAGGCCAGACAACTTGTTCGGCACGGTCACCTTCTTTTAAATGGCCGGAAGACAGATATACCTTCATGCCTGGTGAAACCCGGTGACACGATTTCCTGGCGAGAGGCCAGCACCAAGTCGGAGTATTATAAAACACTGGTCCAGGAAATCGAGGGCAGGACAATTCCCGGCTGGCTATCGTTAGATAAACAGAAAATGGCCGGTCAGATTGCCAATCTGCCCACATCCGAGGATATTGAAGTAAAGTTCGATGAAAAAGCTATCGTTGAGTACTACTCACGTTAAGGAGGCTTTTTGGCTGGATTAGCATTACCTAAGGTTGAATGTGTTGAGAGCACCGAAACATACGGACGTTTCGTGGCTGAGCCCGTAGAAAGAGGCTTTGGGGTCACCCTGGGAAATGCGCTGCGCCGTGTGCTTCTCAGCTCACTGCCAGGTGCCGCCGTTACGTGGGCCATGATCGAGGGTGTCCAGCATGAGTTCTCAACAATCCCGCATGTCAAAGAAGACACCATCGATTTTCTCCTTAACGTTAAAGCACTACGGCTACGTCATCTAGCGCAGCGTTCAGGAAAGTTAAGGCTAGAGGCTTTAGGAGAAGGGCAGATTAAGGCCGGTGATATTCAACCGTCGGCAGATTTCGAAATTGTTAATCCCGATCTTTATCTGGCCACCCTCGACTCGCCCGACGCCAGGCTGGATGTAGAGTTTAACGTCGAGATCGGCAGGGGATACGTACCGGCCAGTTCCAGCGACAGCCTGCCAATCGGAGCTATTCCGATAGATGCTATTTTCACGCCTGTTCGAAAAGTAAATTATTCGATTGAGACCAGCAGCCTTAGAGAAGGCAGCATTCAGGAGAAACTTATGCTGGAGGTCTGGACCGACCGTACCATATCTCCGCTGGAGGCGGTTAGTCAGAGTGCGTCTATACTTATGGAGCAGTTCGGCTGCTTCCGTGAGCTTGCCAAAGCCATCACACAAGAGGGAGCTGAAATAGCCTGGCAGAGGCTGATTCCACCGGAGCAGTATCTTATGCCTTTGGACCAGCTGAATTTATCCACTCATACTTATAACAGCTTAAGAAGGGGCGGAGTTACCACACTAGGCCAGATTCTAGAAAAGGGGCTGGACGGATTGTGTGCCCTGGCTGGCTTCGGCGCCAAGTCCAAAGAAGAGGTGGAGGCGGCTTTAAAACGCCTCGACCTGCCTTTCATCCCGGAGGCTAAAGACAAAAAAGAGAAGAAAAAGGCATCGAAGGCTTCTGACAAAGAAGAAGAAGCCGAAGAATCTGAAGGGAAGGCCGAAGATTGAGACATCGCGTAGCTGGACGAAAACTGAGCCGGCCGACCGCTCAACGCTGGGCGCTTTACCGGAACCTCGTGGCTGATTTGGTTAAACACGATAAAATCGTCACCACCGAGGCCAAAGCAAAAGAGATACGCGGTCTTGCCGAGAAAATGATTACACTGGGCAAGGAAGGCAGCCTGGCCTCCCGAAGGCGGGCGCTGTCTTTCATTACCGATACCAAAGTGGTGGATAAGATATTTGCCGAGCTGGCACCGAGATACGCCGAGCGTGCCGGAGGTTATACCAGGATAACCAAGATGGGGCGACGGGTAGGTGACGGTGCCAGGTTAGCCCAAATTCAGATGGTAGAATAACAATAAACCGTCTTGGTTGAGCTCTTTAACATCGTAAACAAAATAGTACTGGCAGTGGAGTATGATGGCAGGAATTATTACGGCTTTCAGTGGCAGGCCAAGTTACCGACGATTCAGTCTGAACTGGAAGCGGCCATCAAGAAAGTTACCGGCGAGAGCATTCGAGTAATGGCCGCCAGCAGGACAGATACCGGTGTACACGCCACAGGCCAGGTAGTCAGTTTCCGGACTAAATCCCGTTTAACGCCAGGGGTTTTTGTCAGGGCTCTGAACTACTACCTGCCCAGGGACATCGCCGTAAAGGGAGCCTGTAAGGTGAGTGTGGATTTCAATGTCCGACGTGATGCCGTGAGCCGGGAGTACGAGTACTATATTTTGAATAGTGAAAGCCGGTCTCCGATGTTGGAAGGCTTCGCTTACTTTGTACCGATAAATTTAAATATGACAATCATGAATAAGGCATGTAAATATCTTGAAGGCGAACGTGACTTCGCTAGCTTCGCCGCGGCAATGGGCAAGCTTAAAAGCACGGTGCGTACCGTCTATGAAGCCAAGGTGACCAGAAAGTGTGACCTGGTCACTTACAGCATGACAGCGAATTCATTTCTGCCCCATCAGGTCCGTAACACTATCGGCTTACTGATAAGAGTTGGTTCGGGTAAGGTTGGGGTTGATGAATTTCGTAAAATTGTGGAGGCGAAGGTGACGGGACTGGCCGGGCCGACGGCGCCGCCCTACGGCCTTTGCCTGATAAAAGTTAATTATCCAAACAGTTTGGAGTTGGCAATATGAAGACCTATGCGACCAAAGCCAAAGATGTCGAGCGACAGTGGCATGTCATCGATGCCTCGGGGCAAACACTGGGCAAGCTGGCCACACGGGTAGCCACGCTGCTCATGGGTAAACATAAGCCGAGTTACGCGCCCTATCTCGATGTCGGCGATTTTGTCGTCGTGCTCAATGCAACCAAGGTTAAAGTTACCGGGAAGAAACCGAAGCAAAAAACTTACTACCGGCACTCGGGATATCCTGGGGGCATTAAGGGTGAGACTTACGAAGAGTTGATGACAAGCCACCCTACCCGCATTATTGAGCATGCGGTTAAGGGCATGTTGCCGCATAATCGATTGGGCAATGCTATGTTTAAGAAGCTCAAGGTGTATACCGGCGACAGCCACCCACATCAAGCCCAGGTGGCTGGCGCCAAAGCGACTGCAAAGGGGAGTTGACCGTGACCACTCAAACGTACGACCATGCAATAGGAAAACGCAAGTGCGCCATAGCGCAGGTGAAGTTGTTCTCCGGTAAGGGGGACATGATCGTCAATGGCAAACCATACCAGGAATATTTCCCCAGGCTCGAGCATCGTCGCCACCTCGAGCAGCCTTTCAAGGCGACGGATACAGTTGGCAAGTACAGAGTTGAGGTCAAAGTTACGGGCGGCGGCGTCACCAGTCAGTCAGAGGCCATCAGACACGGCATCGCGCGGGCTCTGGTAGCGAGCAACGAACAGTTCAAGTCATTGCTGCGTCAGGAAGGCTTGCTGACCCGCGACGCTCGCATCAAAGAGCGCAAGAAGTACGGTCTCAAGCGTGCCCGCAAAGCACCGCAGTATACCAAGCGATAAGTTAATAACGCGACACTGCAAACCGCTCAAGTTATTTATTTTCTTTTATCAATTCAGACCGAATAGATTGAAGTTTGGCCACGGGCAGCTTTATAATTCAGTTAGTTAGAGGCTTTTTGGACCTGCTTGACTGATGCTGCCTCGCCTGCGATAATTCAGCGAGAAATGAAATGGCGAAAACTACTGTAAGTCGAAGACGCTCGACGGTTGTCGCACCTAAAGAACCAGCCGTAAAAAAAGAGATCGTTGTTAGCGGCAACGTCTGTGCTCCAGAAAAGCCCAATGGAAGCGAGACCTACCAGAAGGGTTGGTTCTGCGCGGCCGTCTGTGCCGACGGCAGTCTGTTCACCGACGAAGCCGATTCGCCGGCTGGAATTCTTGAGATACTGACCAATGCCATAATTGCCTGGGTCGATTTCCGCACCAGCGATTTTGAAAAAGAAGGTTGCATCGGCGGCACGCTTCTCGGTTTCAGCGACCAGCTCATTTCGTCACTTAGCGGTGACTCCCGGTTGTTATATGAAGACCTTGATACCGAAATGGGGCTCAAGCTGCCGTCTATTCAGATACGACTGCATGAACATCCTGACGTTCATTCACACACCACGCTGCTCCTTCTGAGAAAAAATCTTATACTGACCATTCATCCGCTGGATGTCGACCGCAGGTTCAGTCGCCTCCGCCGTTATTCGAGTAAGGTGCTACGGAAGATACCCATAGATGCCTCACCTGAGGATAAGCTTACCACACTGCTCATCCGTATCATCGACCAGAACAACGACCGTAACTTCGAGCACCTGCGGCAAATCGAGGAACACGGCGACGAACTGAACAAGCGGCTCATGAATCCCGAGACGCCGCGCAATATACTCGGGCCTGAGATTTACGGCATGAAACATGCGCTCATTACCTACCTTAATGCACTGTGGGAGACGGTTGATGTCCTCCATGACGTGCGTTACGGGGATGCGGAAATCATATCCGATGATACACATATACTGGAGCAGGTGGGACTGCTGACTGAAGACGTTAAGCAGCAAATAGGCCTGGCTGAGCATTTATCCGAGGTGCTGGCTTCGGGACTGGAAGTGTTGCAGTCGATTTATAATAACCAGCTGCAGGTTCTTAACAACCGGATGGCCATGATTATGACCTGGTTGACTATACTGGGCACCGCCGTGCTCGTGCCCAACACACTGGCCACCATCTTCGGCAACACCGCTTTCGCCATGACGCCCGACGATAGAGGCTGGTATGTAGCTCTCCTTATTGTATCCACTATTCTGGCCACTGGTCTTGCCTTCTGGTGGGCAAGGCGGTCAGGCTGGTTACCCAAGAAGATGGACTAAAATTTTCCGCGGCTGAATAGAGGCTGACCATATCGCTGCTCAGCATCGCCTGAATTGATTTCATCATATTTGTCGGTTTACCTAATGCTAGCTTATCCGTCAATTCAAAGTACTCCAGGCACGTAGTGCAGGCCAGTAACTCTACACCCTGCTCCTCAAGCCGTTTCAAGCGTTCTAGGACCGGCGAGCCTTCACACACAAGGCGGACGCCCGTGTTCCAGAATATTATGCTTCCCGGTTTATCTTCATTTTCACCGAGCAGCCGGAAAAAATTGGACATGAGCATGGAGCCGAGTTGCTCGTCTCCCCTGCCCAACCCTTCCGATTGAATAAGAAAAACTTTATTAGTCATTTCATCTCCTGATAATTGATAAATAAAAAAGCGATGGTCGAGAAACTCCGCACCATCGCTTCAGGAGGCATACCAAAAAATGCTCTAAACAGCCATGAGCCTCCTGTCGTTATGGAAACGGAGGTTGTGTAAGCAAATGATTGATGCAAGACTTGCACCCAGCCATCTGGCTCAAACTCAGGTGAAATGCTGGACTTCAGTCATTGCTCACCTCCTTTCCTGGCTCAGTCGTTTCTTGAGGTAGTCGATGGCTTTGACCGGCATGGGATCGGTCTCGTTTAAAATAGCTAGGTAGTAGCTGACCCAGTCACCGAGAAAGATAAGGCCCATCATCTGGCTCAATTCACCTTTAGCCGAGTTATCGACTATTTCATATTTTATGTTGCTCTGCTTTAGCAGCTCGCCGGTGACCTCGTAGCGGAGTAGTATGCGCGGATGAAGAGACGGTGAGCGCAGCATGACCACGTATATGCCGGATGCCAGCTCTCTGGGGAACTGGTAGCCGACGACGGCATTGTGGTTAAGCTCCGAGAATAGCTCGTAAAAAGCCCATGATTTGCCGTTCTCGTTAATCTGCGTCTTCCAGCGATGTGCCACTTCGGATAAAGTGCCGGCACCGTAAATCACGGCCAACTTACCGTGCCATTTAGCCGCCAGCTGCTTGGCCCGGTTTGACCTGGCTGGGGCGGTCTCCTCCAGTTCCGCCAGAAGTTTCTCCAGCTCTTTTATCATGGACTCGACTTCAGCCGTTTTATCTGGCACGAGGCCAAGATTCTGCATAAGGGCTATCAGCGACATGAAGCCGTAGCCCAGTGCCGCCCGCGGCTGGCCCTTATAATCAATAATAAACACCGGCACGCCGGCGTGCTCCGCCATAGTTTTCAGCTCACCGCCCGTGGTAGCAGCCAGCTTTTTACAGTTTGTTTTAAGCGCCTGGGAGAAGGCGGACAACGTTTCTTCCGTGTTTCCCGAATAGCTGGCGGCGATAACCAGCGTTTTATCATCGATGAAGGGCGGCAAGTCGTATTCGCGGCTGACGAAGATAAGCGGTTTCTTTTGCGAAGAAAACAGGCTCCGGACTAAATCGCCGCCAATGGCCGAACCGCCCATCCCCAGTACCACCACCTTATCGACTTTGGCGTAATCTTTGGGCAGCGGGAATTTCCTGGATTTGTCCCAGGCGGTCCGGCACTGTTGGGGCAGACCGTGCAGGTTCCCCCGCATGTTTTCTGGCTCCAGCTTTTTATATATTTTAACGTCGTCTAAATCGACCATGTCTTAAAGCCCTAACAACTTTTTACCGTCACCAAGCAGCTTCTGCACCTGCTTCATCGTGCTGCTTTCAGCATAAATGCGAATGAGAGGCTCTGTGCCGGAGAAGCGGATAAGCAGCCAGGAATCGTCGGGCAAAATGTAGCGGAAGCCGTCTCTGGTGTCCACTTTGGCCACTTCTTTACCGCCCAGAGACTTGACCTGGCTACTGACCAGCTTATCTGTATATTTCTGTCGCTGGTCGGCGGCAAAGTGGACATCTATCCGGTCATAATAATGCGGTCCGACCTTGCTGAATAGATAATCCAGCAGTCGCGATGGCGTTTTGCCCGTCTTTATCATAAAGTCTAAAAAATACAACCCGGCGAGTATGCCGTCGCGCTCGGGAACGTGGCCGCGGAAACCGTAGCCGCCGCTCTCTTCACCGCCTACAAGCGCCTTCTTCTCTATCATAATCGGAGCCACGTACTTAAAACCGACCGGCGTTTCATAAACGGGCACATCGAAAAGTTTACCCAGCTTGTCGATCATCATGGTATCGCTCAATGTTTTTACAATGGCGCCTCTTTCGCCGCGGACTTCCAGAAAATAAAGCACCAGCAGTGCGAAGACCTGCAGCTGGTTTACGAAATTGCCCTTTTCATCGACGATGCCGATGCGGTCGGCGTCGCCGTCGTTGGCTATGCCCACGCTGGCCTTTTGCCGTTTAACTGATTCAGAAAGATTTTTCAGGTTTACAGCGATGGGTTCAGGATGTATTCCGGGGAAGCTTGGATTTCGCTCATTGTTAATTGGCAAGATTTCTATTTTGCCGCCTTTGAGTAACTCCGTGAAATAGCCGATGCCCGCGCCGTACATGGAGTCGACGATAACCTTCAGATTACTTCGGCGGATGGCTTCCAGGTCGATAAGTTTCTTCAGCTGCTTAAAATATGCCGGGCCGGGGTCCAAATATTTTATCAGCTTGCTCTTAAGCCCTTCGGCCAGTTGCATTCGTTTTATCTTGCCTGAGACGAGCGCTTCGTTGGCGTTCTTTTCTATTTCGGCGGCCACATCGGTTGGTGCGGAGGCTCCCAGGTCGTCCTTAAATTTAAAGCCGTTCCACCGCGCCGGATTGTGGCTGGCGGTAATGATGATGCCGCCGGAGGATTTGGTAACCGTAACGGTAAAGCTGATCACCGGCGTCGGCGCTGCCTTGGAGCACAGAATGACTTTTATATCGTTGGCAGCGATGATTTCAGCGGCAGCGGCGGCGAAATCTTCAGAAGCAAAACGCATGTCGTAGCCGATGACCAGACTGCGTCTGCTAAGCCCGGCCTTCTTTAAATAATCGGCCACGCCCTGGGCGCAGGCGCGGACATTATCGAAGGTGAAA
>Ga0209609_10000465_pt1 | contig 24397 bp, 22 predicted proteins | sample LakKivw325mmetaG_FD_184136 | JGI IMG/M metagenome (GOLD analysis project Ga0209609, IMG submission 184136) | Anoxic lake water microbial communities from Lake Kivu, Rwanda to study Microbial Dark Matter (Phase II) - Lake Kivu water 325m metaG... | ecosystem: Environmental > Aquatic > Freshwater... | reverse complement strand
CTCGGAGGTCTGCCCCGTTCCGGGAGATTTAAAGAAGCCTCCAAGGATTAAAACCATGTTTGTCGCGGTCAATAAGATGGATAGACCTGAAGATAAAGAGAATTTCGATGTATTTCTGGAACTCACGGGAATCACATTGCCCTGCATCGGTATGTCAACGCGAACCGGCAGGAACGTCATGGCCTTTCTGGACACACTCTACGCTCTGTCGGGAATCATCCGCGTCTATACGAAGCGTCCCGGAAAGGAACCGGACCGTACGGCGCCGTTCGTGATTCCTGTCGGCAGCACCCTGACGGATCTGGCCGGCGATATTCACAACGATTTTGTAAACAAACTGAAATATGCCAGAATCTGGGGAAAGACGGTTCGTGACGGTCAGATGGTCCAGCGGGACTATGTCATGCAGGATGGCGACGTGGTTGAGATATGCATCTGAAAGCGATGCCGTATGAATCTGTTTAACGTTTCACCGGAAAAGGAAAAGGCTCTCGAAGCACGCATGGGGCGGCTGGGGGTTTCGGAGGGCGACCTACGGGAGACCTTTATCCGGTCATCCGGTCCCGGCGGGCAAAAGGTGAACAAAACTTCTTCCTGTGTGTATCTTGTCCATCTGCCCACGGGACTTTCCGTGAAATGCCAGCGGGAACGATCCCAAGCGATGAACCGCTTCCTGGCGCGCCGGCTGCTTCTGGACCGGATCGAGCGGCTTCAGCGGGGGGTTATCAATGCGGAGAAACAGCGGATCGAGAAAATCAAGAGACAGAAGCGGCGGCGTTCAAGACGCGCAAAAGAAAAGATTCTCGAACTCAAGCACATGCAATCTAAAAAGAAGACCATGCGCGCAAAAGTGAAGCTCCCCGTCTAAAGGCGGGGTTTACGGGACGCGCTTCCGATCACCCCGGACAGGCTCAGTGATTAAAACGAAAGAAAGGTTAAAGGTCTTTTCATGATTTCAGAAAAGAAAAAGAAAATCGCACAAATCATCCAAGGGGATCTGCCCCTTGAAAAAAGGCCTTTCAGAGAACTGGGAAACCTTACGGGATTGACGGAAGAAGAAGTTATCAAGTCTGTAGGTGATCTGATGGCCAAAGGCATTATCCGTAAGTTCGGCGCTATTATCCGCCATCAGAAGGCCGGATATACTGAAAACGCCATGGTTGTCTGGGCAGTCCCGGAAAATCAGTGCGAGGGCGTGGGAAACATTCTGGCTTCTTTCCCGGAAGTCACTCACTGTTACGAAAGAACACCCCTTTTTGAAGGGAAATACGCGATTTTTACGATGGTTCACTTCCGTGCGGGAGAAAGCGAAGCCGTTATTCAAAAACTCTCCGATGCCGCGGGCACCAAAGAGTTCAAAGTCCTCTCCAGTGAGGAGGAATATAAAAAAAGTTCCATGGAGTATTTTAAAATGAAGTCATCCGGAGCACTGTTTGAACAGGCAGAAAAAATCATACCGGGAGGCGTCAACAGCCCCGTCCGGGCATTCAGGGCCGTCGATTCGACCCCCCTGTTTATCGCCAGTGCCGGCGGTTCCAAGATATACGACGTTGAAGGCAGGGAATACATCGACTATGTGGCATCGTGGGGACCGATGATCCTGGGGCATAGCCACCCCGAGGTTGTCGCCGCTATTCAAAAGGCGACTGAGAGAGGAACCAGTTACGGTGCACCGACGGAACTGGAAGTGGAAATGGCACAGTGCATCGTTGACGCCTTTCCCTCCGTTAACATGGTGAGAATGGTCAGTTCAGGGACGGAAGCGGCCATGAGCGCCATCCGCCTTGCTCGCGGCTACACTGGAAAAAGCCGGATCATCAAATTTGAAGGCTGTTACCACGGTCACGCCGATTCCCTTCTGGTGAAAGCGGGTTCCGGCGTGGCAACATTCGGCATCCCGGGAAGTCCCGGCATCCCGCCGGCGCTGGCGGAATTAACCATCACCCTCCCCTTCAACGACGTCGATGCAGTCAAATCCGCCGTGGAAATGTACGGCGATGAACTGGCCTGCATCATCGTGGAGCCTGTCGCCGGAAACATGGGTGTCGTCCTGCCGAAACCCGGTTTCCTGAAAGCGCTGAGAGAGATCACCCGCAAGCGGGTCATCCTCCTTATTTTTGACGAAGTGATCACCGGCTTCCGGCTTGCCTATGGCGGCTTCCAGAACCTTGCGGGCATCGATCCCGACCTGACGTGCCTGGGAAAGATCATTGGGGGAGGACTTCCCGTAGGCGCTTTTGGAGGCAGGAAGGACATCATGGAGTATCTGGCCCCGGTGGGGCCGGTCTACCAGGCGGGCACACTATCCGGTAATCCCGTGGCCATGTCCGCAGGGCTTACAACCCTGAAGATTCTTAATAAAAACAGGGAAGGATATGACGGGCTTGAGCGAAAGACGGCATCTCTTTGCGGGGAGATGAAAAAATGTTTTGATCAGGCGAATATCCCCGTCCGCATCAACCGGATTGGATCCATGTTCACCATTTTTTTCACCACGGAAAAGGTTAACGACTACACCTCGGCCATGAAAAGCGATACGAAACGCTTTGCCCGCTACTTCAAGGGCATGCTTGCCCGGGGAATCAACCTGGCGCCTTCCCAGTTCGAAGCCGCTTTTCTGTCATTCGCCCACACGGATGAAGACATGGGAAAAACCCTCGACGCCTGTACAGATACACTGAAAACGCTTTAACATAAGGAATCATACAATCTCATGAAAAAGATATTGGTCACCGGCGCCGCCGGTTTCATCGGTTTTCATTCAGTCAGGCGATATCTGAAGGCCGGACATACCGTTGTCGGTCTGGACAACATGAACGATTACTACGATGTAAACCTGAAAAAGGGAAGACTTTCACTCATCGAGTTTCATCCAAACTTTCGTTTCATCAAAAAGGACATTGCTCAGAGGGAGCCCATGGCATCGCTCTTTGCGGACGTGAAACCGGATATCGTCGTTCATCTGGCCGCTCAGGCGGGAGTCCGATACTCCCTGATAAACCCCCATGTGTATATCGAAAGTAACATCACGGGCTTTCTGAACATCCTCGAAGGATGCAGACACAACAGGGTTGAACACCTGATTTTTGCCTCGTCGAGTTCCGTCTACGGGGCCAATACCCTGATGCCTTTCTCCGTCCACCACAATGTGGACCATCCCGTCAGCCTTTATGCCGCTACGAAAAAAGCCAATGAGCTGATGGCCCATACCTATGCCGGTCTCTACGGAATCCCCTGCACGGGGCTCCGGTTTTTTACCGTCTACGGACCCTGGGGAAGACCAGATATGGCACTGTTCCTCTTCACAAAGGCCATCATGGAGAACAGGCCTATCGACGTGTATAACGAAGGCAAGATGCAGAGGGATTTTACCTATATCGACGATATCGTAGAAGGGGTATTCCGGTTGACGGAAAAAATTCCCGAACCCAATCCGGATTGGCGGGGAGACCTTCCGGACCCGGCATCCAGCTTCGCCCCGTATAAAATTTACAACATCGGGAACAACAATCCCGTCGATCTCATGGAATTTATTAATATTCTCGAAACAGCGCTCGGCAAGACGGCAAAAAAACGCATGCTCCCCTTGCAACCGGGGGATGTTCCTGCTACATACGCGGATGTTGACGATCTCATGGCTGATGCAGGCTTCAGGCCGGACACGCCGATCAAAGACGGCATCAGGCATTTCGTGAAATGGTACAGGGAGTACTATAATACACAGAGGAAGATAACATGAAAAAGGCATTCATTACCGGCATCACCGGGCAGGACGGATCATACCTGGCGGAGTTCCTGCTCGGAAAGGGATATGAGATCCACGGCCTCATCCGCAGGGCAAGCACGTTCAACACGGACCGTATCGACCACCTCTACAGGGACTTCCACGACCCTGAGGCCAGGATTTACCTTTACTACGGCGATCTCTCCGTATCGGGGCAATTGACGGATCTTCTTCACGCCATTCATCCCGATGAAATCTACCACCTGGGCGCTCAGAGTCACGTACGGGTCAGCTTCGATATGCCCGAATACACGGGAGATGTCACCGGTCTGGGAACGCTGCGCATCCTTGAAGCCATCCGTAAAACGGGTATCAACGCAAAATTTTACCAGGCATCGTCGAGTGAAATGTTCGGTGCGGCACCGCCTCCCCAGAGCGAGGTGACGCCCTTTCAACCCCGAAGTCCCTATGCCGCCGCCAAAGTCTATGCTTATTACGTGGTGAAAAATTACCGGGAGGCTTACAACCTTTATGCCTGTAACGGCATCCTGTTCAACCACGAATCCCCCCGTCGCGGTGAGACCTTCGTCACCCGGAAAATCACGCGGGCGGCCACCCAGATCAAACTTGGGCTTAGAGATAAATTATACCTTGGAAATCTGGAACCAAAGAGAGACTGGGGCTTTGCCGGCGATTACGTCGAAGCCATGTGGCTGATGCTCCAGCAGGACAAGGCTGACGATTACGTCATTGCCACAGGCGAGACACACTCCGTAAGGGAATTCGTCGAAAAAGTCTTCCGTAAGCTTGATCTTGATTATCATCAATACGTCACGATCGACCCGAAATATTTCCGCCCGACGGAAGTTGATATTCTCCTCGGAGATGCCTCCAAGGCAAATACGCAACTGGGATGGCAGCCGAGAGTAAGCTTCGATCAACTGATTGGCATGATGATCGACGCTGACATGGAACTTGCGAAAAAAGAAAAAACCTTACAGGACGCTGGATATAATCCCTGTGAAATGCGAAATTCGGGACGCACATGAATGTATTAAAAGATAAAAGAATCTCGATCACAGGCGGCAAGGGATTTCTTGGCGGGCACCTCATTCATAAACTGCAGGTAAAAGGATACAGGAACCTTTCCATAGTCGACTTGCCGGATTACAACCTCGTTCACATCGAAGATGTGATAAGGATGTACGAAGATACCCGTCCCGATATTGTCATCCACCTCGCAGCGAAGGTCGGCGGTATCGGTTTTAACCAGGAAAATCCCGGATCTCTCTTTTACGACAATATCATGATGGGCGTCCAGCTCCTTCATGAGGGATACCTGCGGAACATTGCAAAATTCGTCGCTTTGGGAACGATCTGTGCCTACCCGAAATTTACACCGGTTCCGTTTAAGGAAGATGACCTCTGGAGCGGTTATCCCGAAGAAACAAACGCCCCCTACGGCCTGGCAAAGAAAATGATGCTGGTTCAATCCCAGTCCTATCGCCGGCAATACGGCTTTAACGCCATTTTCCTTCTTCCCGTGAATCTCTATGGGCCGGGTGACAATTTTGACCCCCGTTCCTCCCATGTGATCCCGGCGCTTATCAAAAAATGCGTCGATGCCATCCGGAACGGTGAAGACGAAATTGTGGTCTGGGGAACGGGCAAGGTAACCCGCGAATTTATCTATGTGGAAGACGCCGCGGAGGGGATCATCCTTGCCACGGAGGGATATGACCGGAGCGATCCCGTCAATATCGGCGCCGGATTTGAGATATCCATCAAAGACCTCGTTCATCTCATCGTTGAATTGACCGGTTTTAAAGGCCGGATCGTCTGGGACAAAACGAAACCGGACGGTCAGCCGCGCCGAATGCTCGACACCACAAGGGCTTTTAAAGAATTTGGATTCCGTGCAAAGACAACCTTTGAAGAGGGACTGAAGAAGACCATAGACTGGTACCGACAGTCGTCCCCATCATCCTGACGACTTTTTTTGTTTGACTTCCATGAATGTTCATGCTAAGGAGCGCCACGCAAATGGATAAGACAACGAAGAGGATGTACCTTCAGTTGGCTTATGCCAGCAGTGTCGGCATCGCCATGGTTCTGGCCATTTTCGGATGCCTCTTGCTTGGCGTTTATCTGGACAGAGCATTTGGAACAGGGCATAAATTAACCATCATTTTCTTGTTGATAGGAATTATCGCCGGTTTCAGAAATTTATTTTGGATTGCAAAAAAATATTTCCCGGATGAGAAGCCGGTCATTACGTGTCTGAAAAGTGAACCACATAGAAAAAGACCCCCTCCAAAAGAAAATTGAAATATCAAACTGGATTGCCCTGGGAATATTTTTCGCTCTGAGTCTGATGTTCATGCCTCTCAGGTTTTGTTTTGGAATCCTGCTGGGGGGAATGATCAGCATCGTCAACTTCCACTGGCTTGAACGGGATTTGAGAAGTGTTTTTCAACAGCTTACGGAAGGATCGAGATCATCCACACTCTTCAAATACTTCATCAGATTTATCGTTACAGCCGTTGTCCTTTATTTCATCATCTCTTCGGATATTGTCGATGTCATCGGCCTGCTTATCGGTCTTTCTCTGGTTTTAATTAACATTGTTTTCACCGTCGTCATGGCGTATACAAAAAAAAATTGTGCTGAGGAGGTTCTTTAAACAATGCATTCTCTGTCATTTCTCGAAAACCACTTTATCCCATCCCATGTGATGTATGCCTGGTTTGTCATGGCCTTTCTGATCCTGTGCGGCTTCCTCGCGACGCGCCGGATGGATATATACCCGAGCAAGTTTCAGAACGTTATGGAAGTTGTCATGGACGGTTTCGATTCCTTATTGAACGACACCATGGGGCACGAAGGGAGGAAATTCTTCCCCCTGATTGCCACCATAGGTCTCTTTATCCTTGTGTCAAACCTGTTAGGACTCGTTCCCGGTTTTGCATCCCCTACAGCCAACCTCAACACAAATGCATCCATGGCTCTTGTTGTTTTTTTCATGACCCATTATATTGGCGTTAAAGTCCACGGTGCCAAATACATCAAGCAGTTTATGGGGCCTGTATGGTGGCTGGTACCCCTGATGTTTCTCATCGAAATCGTCAGTCACCTGGTTCGTCCCCTGTCGCTTACCGTCCGACTATTCGGAAACATCGAGGGCGGTCACATCGTGGTGGCCGTGTTGTTCCTGCTGGCTCCATTTCTCGTGCCGCTGCCCATTCTGGCGCTGAAAGTGTTCATTTCCGTTATTCAGACTCTTGTCTTCATGCTCCTGTCCATGATGTATATTGCCGGAGCGATGGAGGAAGCGCACTAATCACAACCTCTCAACACGTATAATGAAAAGGGGGCAAAAACCCAAAAGGTTTTGCCCCCTTTCTTTATTACAAAGATTCCCCGGATTCCCTCTGGAGCCTGCCCTCGAATGCCCCTGTCGGGGGCAGGGAAGGTCTCCTGTATTGATTTGCGATAACATCAGGGAGTTTGCTTGAGCACCTCCTGCATTTTCGATCTGATGGCACTCCCTCCCAATACATCTTCGATGGCAGAAGACAACGCCCCATTGACCTGCTGCTCCAGAATTTCTTCAGAGAATCGTACATGCTCAAGGGATGTGGCGCCGGTTGCTGAGATCCTGTAAAATATCTTTCCCGTTTGAACATTGGCAAAAAATAAGGAAAGTTTTACTTCCGCACGGTATTTCTTCACCGGTATATTGTCGTCGCAAACGATTTCGAGCTTATCGATGTTTCCGCCTATCAGTACCTTCCCCCATTCTTTTTTTATCGTATTTTCCTGAAGGTTCCAATTTGGCATCTCGGAGGTTACTGTATACCCGGACCTTTTCAGATGGTCTCTGATGATTTCGGCAACCGCTTTGGACGGCTTCATATTTTTTGGTATGACCGGGACCCGTTTCCCTTGAGATGTCACTACCCGGCCCACCAAAAGATCGTCACCACCCGGCCTCACATCATTGAAAGCTGCGACTGTGAGGGGAACGCGCTTCCCTGCATCGCCCGCCTCAGGAACCGCTTTCGAGGGTTCATACCGAATGTTTATGCTGTAAATGGAGGGAGCACAAGCGGTGATCATGAACGCAAGGATTATCAGAACGGATGTTATGATCATCCCTGTGCAGGACCGAAGCAGTGCGTTTCCCGTCTTGATCTCTATCGGGCTTTTCATCATGATATTCAATCCTCCCACATATAAAATGGCGAAATGCGATGTCACTGATTACCACGTGACTCCGATTCTTGCAATGATCGGGTTAAAAAAAAGGGCCAGGATGTTGATCCTGGTCCTTTTTTTGTCATTTAAATACAATCAGATCTACTTGGATCTGACATAGGCATCGATCGCATTGGCTGCCTGTCTTCCGGCGCCCATGGCAAGAATAACCGTGGCCGACCCGGTTACAATATCTCCTCCGGCGTAAACCCCTTCCCTGCTGGTTTCTCCCGCCTCGCCTTTGGTCACGATGTAACCCCATTTATTCACGTCCAGCCCTGGCGTCGTTTTCGGTATCACGGGGTTAGCCTCCGTTCCGATGGCTACGACAACCGTATCTACATCAATGGTGAACTCGGATCCTTTGACAGGTACAGGACGTCGCCTTCCCGATGCATCGGGTTCTCCCAGTTCCATTCGGATACACTTGATCTGCTTCACCCAGCCGTTCTCATCACCGATGTACTCTACCGGGTTATGGAGCATTTTAAACTGGACGCCCTCTTCGTGGGCATGATGAACCTCTTCCTTCCTTGCCGGAAGCTCCACTTCGCTGCGGCGATAGATAATGTAGGCATTATCCGCGCCCAGGCGAAGGGCCGTTCTCACCGAATCCATGGCCACGTTGCCGCCGCCGATAACAGCTACATTTTTCCCGCGTACAATCGGTGTATCATACTCCGGGAACAGATAGGCCTTCATGAGATTGGATCTCGTCAGATATTCATTGGCCGAGTAGATGCCGCTCAGGTTTTCGCCCGGGATGTTCATGAACACAGGAGCGCCGGCGCCGACCCCAAGAAATACGGCATGAAATCCCTCGGCAAAGAGCTCATCCACCGTCTTCAACCGGCCGATGGCGGCATCCGTTACAATCTTTGCCCCGAGTTTCTCCAGATAATTCACTTCCGCATCCACGATCGCCTTGGGAAGACGGAACTCGGGAATGCCATAGATCAAAACGCCTCCGGATTTATGGAGGGCTTCGAAAATCGTCACGTCATGGCCAAGCTTCACCAGGTCTCCGGCGATCGTGAGTCCCGCCGGTCCTGCTCCCACAACGGCTATTTTTTTGCCTGTAGGCGGCGCTACCTCGGGAATGACAATATTGCCGGACTCCCGTTCAAAATCCGCTGCAAAGCGTTCAAGTTTCCCGACGGCTACGGGATCACCTTTCTTTCCCAGAATACAGAGCTTTTCACACTGATCTTCCTGGGGGCAGACTCTTCCGCAGACGGCAGGAAGGGCGTTCGTCTCTTTGAGTTTCCAGGCGGCTTCGATAAAGTGCCCCTCTGCAATCAGCTTGATAAATTCGGGGATCTTAACATCCACAGGACATCCTTCCACACAAGAGGGTTTCTTGCACTGGATGCACCGGCTCGCCTCTGCCAAGGCAATTTCTTTTGTATAACCGAAAGGAACCTCATTGAAATTGTGAACCCTTTCTTTGGGATTCTGCTCAGGCATTGCCTGTCGGGGAACTTTTTCCTTTTTTTCTTTCTTTTCAGTTTTTTCTTTATTTTCCATGACATCCACACCTGTAGTTATCCATCGCCTGTTTTTCCTGATTACAATACATCCTGAGGCGGGTCATTAATAAATTGAAATCGACTTCATGACCGTCGAACTCCGGCCCATCCACACAGCCGAACTTGGTCTTTCCTCCCACGGCAACACGGCAGGCGCCGCACATCCCGGTGGCATCCACCATGATCGGGTTCAGACTGACAATGGTCTTGATGCCGTAAGGCTTGGTCAGATTGGCCAGTACACGCATCATCGGCACGGGACCGATGGCATATATGATGGCGATCTTTTCTTCCTTTGAATCGATGAGGTTCTGCAAAACGGTGCTGACAAAGCCGTGGAATCCGTAACTGCCGTCATCGGTAGCAACCAGCAACTGGTCGCTGACTTTCCTCATGTCATCCTCGAGAATCAGAATATCCTTTGTCCTTGCTCCAATGATGGATATGACCTTGTTCCCCGCTTTTTTGAGAGCCGCCGCGATGGGATATGCCACACCGATCCCCACGCCTCCACCCACAACCACGACTGTACCGAAGTTCTCTATTTCAGTTGGATGCCCGAGGGGGCCCAGGACATGCATGATGAAGTCGCCCTTGTTCAGTTTAGCCAGCTGGGCCGTTGTTTTTCCGACGATCTGATAAATAATCGTGATCGTTCCTTTTTGACTGTCAGAATCAACGATGGTCAGAGGAATTCTCTCCCCCTTGTCGTCGATCATCAGAACGACAAACTGCCCTGCCTTTCTCTTGCGGGCAATCTCAGGAGCCTCAATCACCATTCTGACAACAATTTCCTGCAAATAAGTCTTCTCCAATACCTTGTACAATGCTCCATCTCCTATCGTTTAATATTCTTATTACTGAAGCCGGTTTCGCTTCTTGAAACCTGCGGAACTACCTTCAAAAAAACCTGTTTTCTCTCTAATCCAAGCGGCCACTCTGATACCACATTTCGCTCTAATGTCAAGACATATTCAAACTTTCGGCCTGCAATATTGCGACACCGGTGAAATTTTCCATGGATAAATATCGGTTATTTAAAATCATTCTCCAAACAATAAAAGATGTCTCTCAATTTTCAACCCGGGTATTTCATCGGCGCCGGCATTTTTTGCTTGACTAAAGAGTGCTCTTAATATATTAAAGCGCGCGAAAATAGCGGGCATCTCATGAGTTTTTCAATTCATCTGCGGCACGCATACACCAGGGTCCTATCCGTCCGGCATCAGGTCTCTTCATCAAACCCATTCTGCGAAGCCGGTACGATAGGCAGCAACATTCTTAAAGAGCATCAAGACCGAATTTATACGAGAGGGCCGTTATGTTGCTTGATTATTTGCCGATCGCCATTTATCTCCTTGTGGCTGTAGGCTTTGGTGCTGTCATCGTTCTTTTCTCCACCATTTTAGGACCGCGAACCCCCGACAGGGTGAAACTCGAAACGTATGAATGCGGCATGGAGCCCATCGGGCCCAACCGCATCCGCTTTGCCGTCAAATTCTATATCATCGCCATGCTTTTCATCGTGTTCGACATTGAAGCCGTGTTCCTTTTCCCCTGGGCGGTGGTATTCAGGGATCTGGGGCTTTTCGGTTTCATTGAAATGGCGATCTTCATCCTGATTTTATTCGCCGGCCTGGCCTATGTATGGCGTAAAGGAGCTCTGGAATGGGATTAGAAACGTGTCTTGGCGATAAATACGGCGACGGGCTCATCGTTACTTCTCTGGAAAAAGCCATCAACTGGTCGCGCAAGAGCTCCCTGTGGCCGTGTACCTTCGGGCTCGCCTGCTGCGCCCTGGAGATGATCGACGTAGCATTGTCTCCATACGACCTGTCCCGGTTCGGCATGGAGGTCTTCCGGCCTTCCCCGCGACATGCAGATTTGATGATCGTGGCGGGAACCGTGACCAAGAAAATGCTGCCTGTGGTATTGCGGATTTACGAGCAGATGGCCAACCCCAAATGGGTAATCGCCATGGGAGCCTGTGCTTCTTCGGGTGGAATCTTTCGTTCCTATGCGGTGGTTCAGGGTATTGATAAATACCTCCCCGTGGACATGTACATTCCCGGCTGTCCCCCCCGTCCGGAAGCGCTGATAGATGGAATTCTCAAGTTGCACGAAAAAATTATGCAGGAGAAACCGCTGCATTCAAAGAAGTAGCCCACCAAGGGAGACGTGAAGTCATGACGGATGTCACCAAGCTTAAAAATACATTTCCCGATGCAATATTGAATGTCGAAGAATACCGGGGAGACGTCACCGTTACACTGAAGCGGGACGGGCTGCTTCAGGTATGCATCTTTCTGAGGGACGATCCCGAATACTCGTTCCGTTTTTTGGCAGATGTCACCGCGGTGGATTACAAAGACAAAACCCCCCGTTTCGTAATGGTGTATCACCTGCTTTCCCACAAACACAACCGGAGGCTACGGCTCAAGGTTCCCCTGGAAGGCGAAAATCCGGAAATCGAAACGGTGACCGGTATCTGGGCAACCGCCGACTGGCATGAGCGCGAAACATACGACCTGTTGGGGGTCAAATTTTTGAACCACCCCGATCTGCGGCGCATCCTCCTGCCCTATCATTGGGATTGCTTTCCGCTCCGGAAGGATTATCCGGTGGAAGGCAAAGGCGAGTTGTGAGGTTCTCTCCGACAGTTTGAAGGTACTAAAACCGGCAAGTGATTATACAATGTAGATAAGGGTCAAGCATGGCAGAACCGGAAGTCAAATCAAATCAAGCGAAGCGAACACATGGTGAAACCGAAACCATGGAAATCAATATGGGGCCGCAGCACCCCTCCACCCATGGCGTCTTCCGGGCGGTTGTGGAACTGGACGGCGAAACAGTCGTCAAGGTGGTTCCCCATCTCGGATATCTTCACCGCGGCATCGAGAAAATTGCAGAAAACAGAACGTATCATCAGGTTATCCCCCTGACAGACCGGCTGGATTATATGGCCGGGGCGTCGAACAACCTGGGCTATTGCCTGACTGTAGAAAAACTCCTGGGAATCGAGGTGCCGCCGAGGGGGCAGTACATCCGGGTGATCCTCACCGAACTCAGCCGCATCTCCAGCCATCTTTTCTGGGCGGGCGCCAACGCTCACGATCTGGGCGCCATGACCCCGTTCTTTTTTATGGTACGGGAACGGGAACAGATTCTCTTTTTTCTGGAGATGATCACCGGCTCACGCCTCACCCCCTCGTTTTTCCGCATCGGCGGCATGTCAAAGGATCTCCCCCCGGAATTCCGGGATGAATGCATGAAATTTGTGAAAGCATTTCCACCGCGCGTGGATGAATATGAAACGCTTTTGACGGAAAACAAGATCTGGAAGAGCCGCACCCAGGGTGTGGGCTATCTTTCAGCGGAAGACTGTATCAAACTGGGCATTTCCGGCCCCATGGCGAGAGCCGCAGGCATCGATTGGGATTTGCGGAAGAATCAGCCGTATTCGGGCTACGACAAGTTTGATTTCAAGCCCGCCGTTTATCACGGCTGCGACGCCTATGACCGCTACCGCGTTCGCATGATGGAAATGCGCCAGAGCAACGAAATCATCCGCCAGGCTCTGGAAAGTCTGCCCGAAGGCGATCACAGTGTAACCATGAAAGGCGCTCTCAAGCCGCCGGAGGGAGAAGTGTATATGGCGATTGAGGCGCCCCGGGGCGAGCTCGGTTTCTATATCGTCAGTGACGGCACCGCGCAGCCCTTCCGCATGAAAGTACGCGCCCCCACGTTTGTCAATCTCCAGTCTCTGCCCAAGATGTGTGAAGGGAAGCTCTTCTCCGACATGGTGGCGGCGCTCTCCAGCGTGGATCTGGTATTGGCGGAAGTGGACCGCTAAGGGGGATATAAATAAGAGGATCGTCAAGAAGAAGGTCCAAAACATAAATAAGAGAAACGCAGCACAAACTCAAATTGGGAAGACGTTACGACCATGCCTGAATCGAATATGGATCTGGTGGCTTCAGTTATTTTAATCCTGGTAAAAATAGGGGTATTCTTTGCCCTTTTCATGCTGATTCTGGCATATCTCACCCTTGTGGAAAGGCGATTTCTGGGTTTCTTCCAGGAACGCTACGGTCCCAACCGGGTGGGCTGGCAGGGCCTTTTGCAGCCGATCGCAGACGGCATCAAAATGTTCATGAAGGAAGAGGTAACCGTAACGGGAGCCAATAAAGGCGTATATATCCTCGCCCCTATCGTGTTCGTCGCCGCGGCCTTAATGACCTTTTCTGTGATTCCTTTCGGAAATGTTATCTGGCCGGCGACGATGGAAATTGGCGGCCGGGTATACAACTTTACCCTCGCAAACGCGAATCGCGGTGTCATTGCCGATGTTAACGTGGCCATGCTGATTGTTTTCGGAATTTCATCCATCGGGATTTATGGACTCATCATGGCCGGATGGGGCTCAAACAACAAATACGCCCTTCTGGGTGGTGTGCGCGCATCGGCCGTCATGATCAGCTATGAACTGGCCGCAGGCCTCGCGCTCATCGGCGTCGTCATGACGACCGGTTCCATGAGTCTGATGGACATCGTGGAATTTCAGGGGGGTTACTGGTTCGGTTTCATCCCCAAGTGGTTCTGTTTCACCCAGCCCCTTGCCTTCGTTATTTTTTTAATCGCAATCTTCGCTGAAACAGGCCGTACCCCCTTCGATTTTACCGAATGCGAAAACGAACTCGTTGCAGGTTACCAGATGGAATACAGCTCCATGAAATTCGCCCTGTTCTATCTGGCTGAATACGGACACATGCTGGCGGCCAGCGCCCTGATGGTGACCTTCTTCCTCGGTGGATGGCAGGGACCGTTCGTGAATGCCCCGGTTTTAAAGTATTTCCTGCCTGTGATTTATTTCTGCACAAAAACATTTGTTCTGGTGTTCTTCTTCGTCTGGGTGCGGGCTACTTATCCCCGTTTCCGTTACGATCTCCTCATGAAGCTGGGATGGAAAGTTCTGCTGCCCGCAACGCTGGTGAACATTCTCATTTCTCCCATCACGATGAAGCTGTTTGGACACCTGTAATACTTATAGGCGAATACGGATATAGGAAAGATCATGATTAAACCACTGGCAAAAGGATTGGCTCTCACGTTCAAAACGCTCTTCCGTCCGCGGATCACCCTCCAATATCCGGATGAGAAGAAAGTCATGTATGAAAGATGGCGGGGGCGTCCTTGTCTCGTTAAAGGTGAAGACGGGCAGGAAACTTGTATCGGCTGCGGCATTTGCGCCCGGGGATGCCCGGCTCAGGCGATCAAGGTTACAGCGGGGAAGCGGGAAGACAATTCCCGTTATCCGGCGGTTTTCGAGCTGGATATCAGCCGCTGCATTTTCTGCAGTTTCTGTGAACAGGCTTGCCCGAAGGACGCTATTAAGTTGAGTCATGCGTATGAATTGGCCACGGACGACAAAAAGAAGCTTCTTCTCAACAAAGAAGAACTCTTGAAGTGTCCGGAATAAGGAGAAGGCTTGATGGAGTTGTTTTTATTTATCGTCATCGGTGGAATTACCCTCATATCCAGTCTTTTCGTCGTTTTTCAGAGAAGCCCCCTCTATTCGGCTTTTTTCCTGATCCTTACCTTTCTGGCCATGGCCGGTCTCTATCTTATGCTGGGGGCTGAATTTATCGCCATCATCCAGGTTATCGTATACGCCGGCGCGGTCATGGTGCTTTTCCTTTTCGTGATCATGCTTCTGAATCTGGACAAGGAGAAACATGACCAACTGACGGGGCACTGGATGCAGAAATTTTTCGGCTTCGTCATTGTTGTGGCGCTGGTTCCTTTAATCGGTCTGGGAATATCGACAACGCTCCTGTACAGCGGCTCCCAACTGGGCGCAAAGGGAACCTACGGCCTGCAAATGGCAGAGAGGGTGAGCAATACCAAAGCGGTGGCGGCTTTGCTGTTTACAGACTACATACTGCCGTTTGAAATCACATCCATACTGCTTCTGGTGGCAATGATCGGAGTGGTGTATCTGGCAAAGCGCACTAAAAACATAAATACCTGAAACGAAACTTAGGAGCGTTAGAAGCAAGGAACCTTATACGTCAGGATAGTGAGAAAAAAGTTATGATCCCAATGAGTTATTATCTGGTACTGAGTGCACTGCTTTTCGGGGTGGGGATCCTGGGGGTCCTCATACGGCGTAACGCCCTGGTGATCTTCATGTCCATCGAACTCATGTTGAACGCAGTGAATTTGACCTTTATCACCCTGTCCCGATACATGGAAACCCTTCACGGCCAGATTTACGTGTTTTTCGTCATGACGGTGGCTGCCGCTGAAGTGGCTGTGGGCCTGGCCATTATCATGCTGCTCTTCAGGAACTGGGGAACGGCCAACATAGACGACATCAACTTGATGAAGTGGTAAGAAGGAGCTTACGATGCATCAATATGTGTGGCTGATCCCGTTATTCCCCGTTCTGGGAGTTTTGATCAACGGACTTTTAGGATCCAGGCTGCCCAAGAAAGTGATCGGTCCGATCGCCTGTATTGCCGTGGGAATGTCGGCTATCCTGTCAACCCTGATCTTCCTTGAAGTGAGGGCGCTGCCTCCTGAATCGCGCATACTTAATGACGTCGTATCGTACACCTGGATGCTGGCCGGGAATTTTTCCGTGGATATCGGTTTCCTGATTGATCCGCTCTCCCTCGTCATGCTCCTGGTGGTCTGCTGGGTCAGTTTCCTGATCCATGTCTATTCCATCGGCTATATGCACGGCGACCCCGGCTATGCGCGTTATTTCACCGAACTGAACCTGTTTGTCTTCTTCATGCTGATCCTGGTTTCCGCCAACAACTTCCTCATGATGTTCGTCGGATGGGAGGGCGTGGGGCTGTGTTCCTATCTCCTCATCGGATTCTGGCTCGAGAAGAAATCCGCCACCGACGCCGGGAATAAGGCCTTTTTCGTGAACCGGATCGGCGATTTCGGTTTTCTCCTGGGAATATTCGGCATTTTCTTCTACATGGGCACCCTTAATTTTCAGGAGGTCTTCGCCAAGGCGCCTACGACCTTTGCGTATGGCGGTATGGAGATCACCCTGATCACCCTGGCTCTTTTCGTGGGGGCTACGGGGAAATCGGCCCAGCTTCCGCTCTACACCTGGTTGCCGGACGCCATGGAAGGTCCCACCCCGGTCTCCGCCCTCATTCATGCCGCCACCATGGTGACCGCGGGCGTGTACATGGTTGCACGGACAAACGTTCTTTTCATGATGGCCCCTGTGTCGCTTCTTACGGTGGCAATCATCGGCGCTCTGACCGCCATTTTCGCAGCCACCATCGGCATGACCCAGTTTGACATCAAAAGGGTGCTGGCCTATTCCACAGTCAGCCAGCTCGGATATATGTTTCTGGCCTGCGGGGTGGGCGCGTTCTCCATCGGGATTTTCCATCTAATGACGCACGCCTTTTTCAAGGCCCTCCTCTTCATGGGCGCCGGAAGCGTCATGCACGCCCTTGCCGGTGAACTGGATATGCGGAAAATGGGGGATCTGCGACACCACATGCCCCACACGTACCGCACCTTCCTGATCGCAACACTGGCCATTGCCGGCATCCCGCCTTTGGCCGGTTTCTTCAGCAAAGACGAAATTCTCTATAAGGCCTTCAGCAGCCAGAGCACGATCTGGGAATCGAGCGGCTATGTGCTGTGGATGATCGCCCTTGTCGCGGCCGTTATTACCGCCTTCTACATGTTCCGGGCTGTCTTCATGACCTTCTACGGTAAAAGCAGGGTGGATCATCATGTCGCCGCACACCTGCATGAATCCCCCGCAGTGATGACCGTTCCCCTGTGGATTCTGGCCATTCTGTCCATCATAGGCGGCTGGGTCGGAATACCATGGATCGAGAGCTTCAACCTTTTCCCGCAATGGCTGGAGCCCGTCATGAAGGGCAAAGAAATCGTCAGTCAAATGGCTGTTGGAATCCCGGCACATGCAGCCCACCACTCCATAAGTTTTGAGCTGATGATGGCGCTTGTCTCCGTTGTTGTTGCCGTCTTCGGTATTTTCGTCGCCCATAAATTCTATGTAAAGGAACCGGAACTCCCCGACCGCCTGACCTCCGGCCGCTTTTTCCCGATGTACCGGCTGGTGCTGGATAAATACCGGATTGACGAATTGTACGACTTCCTGTTTGTGAGGCCCACCCTCTGGATGTGTGAAAAGCTGATGTGGAACGTCGTGGATACCAAGCTCATTGACGGCACCGTCAACGGTGTCGCCGACATCGCAAAGGGTTGGGGAAACTGGACACAGCGTTTGCAGACGGGTTACGTGCAGAACTACGCCTTGATGATTCTGATCGGTTTGATGCTGATCTTCTCATATATCGTTTTTTTATATTAATCGGAGAACACGCCACACTGAGCCTATAAGGAGCCGGATTGATGAGTTATCTCTTGACCGCCATAACTTTTTTACCCATGATCGGGGTGCTGATTCTCCTGTTTATGAACAAGGAACAGGAGAAGTCGATGAAAATGATGACATTTGTTGTCACCATGATAACTTTCCTGATCTCTCTCCTGCTGCTCAAGGATTTTAATCTTGCCACGTCCAACGTCCAATTCGTGGAAAAATACCCATGGATCCCCGATTACGGCATCAATTACTTCATGGGGATCGACGGCCTGACGCTTCTGCTCGTGCTGCTTACCACGTTTTTCACGCCCATCTGCGTGCTGGCCTGCTGGGAAGACATTCAGAAACTGGTAAAAGAATTCATGATCTGCCTGCTGTTTCTGGAAACAGGCATGATCGGCGTTTTTGTCTCCCTCGACGTGTTCCTCTTTTATGTCTTCTGGGAGGTTATGCTGATTCCCATGTATCTTCTCATCGGCGTCTGGGGAAACCCCGCCCGCCGGATATACGCGGCGGTCAAATTCTTCATATTCACGATGTTCGGTAGCGTCCTCATGCTGGTCGCCATCCTCTACCTCTATTTTTATCACTATGAGACCACCGGTATATATTCTTTCAACATCTTCGATCTCTACAACACGGTCATGCCGCGCTCCACGCAACTGTGGCTGTTCCTCGGGTTCTCACTGGCGTTTGCCATCAAGGTGCCCATGTTCCCGTTCCACACATGGTTGCCGGACGCCCATACGGAGGCGCCTACGGTGGGCAGCGTTCTGCTGGCGGCTGTCCTCCTGAAAATGGGCACGTACGGTTTCCTGCGTTTCAGCCTGCCGCTGTTCCCCAATGCCGCCATAGATTACGGCGTGTGGCTGTTCATGACCCTGGCCCTGATCGGAATCATTTACGGCGCGTGGGTGTGCATCGTGCAGAAAGACCTGAAACGCCTGGTCGCCTTCTCCAGCGTGAGCCACCTCGGTTTTGTCATGCTGGGTATTTTTGCCTTCAACGCCACCGCCATGGAAGGCGCCATTCTGCAAATGATCAACCACGGACTTTCAACCGGCGCCCTCTTCCTTATCGTAGGCATGATCTATGAGAGACGGCATACCCGCATGATCGAAGAATTCGGCGGGCTGGCCAAGGTCATGCCGGCGTTTGCGACCATCTTTTTAATCGTCACCCTGTCGTCCATCGGGCTGCCGGGATTGAACGGGTTTGTGGGCGAATTCCTGATCCTGGTCGGCACGTTCATGAATTACAAAATCTTCGCCATCCTGGGGGCCTCCGGTGTGATCTTCGCCGCCGTCTACATGCTCTGGATGTTTCAGCGGGTCATGTACGGCGAGGTGACCAACCCGAAGAACCAGGGTCTGAAGGATCTCTCGATACGCGAATGGGTGGTGCTGCTGCCCGTGGTGCTCTTTATTTTCTGGATCGGCGTGTATCCCACACCGTTTCTGCGCACTACGGAAGCTTCGGTAAACAATCTTCTGCAGCAGATCGACAAGAAGTACGAACTGGTCGTAACGATGGAAAAGCAGGGCCCGTTTCACCTGGCAGGAACGAACATACCGCCTGTGACGGAAAAACATTAGTTTTCAATCGGCCAAACATGGATTCAGATTACCGCATTCCTGGAGGAAATAAATAAATGGGTATCATCATTCCTGACATTAACTGGGTCAGCATCGCCCCGGAACTCGTCATCTTTTCCACGGCCATGATCGTGCTTCTGCTCGGGGCGTTTTTTCCCAGGATGTCAAGCGGGTTCATCGCGGGAATAAGCCTTTTGGGAGTGTTACTCGGTTTTGAGGTAACTGTCCTTTTGTGGGGAAGTTCGGAGCTGGCTTTCACCAACATGCTGGCGCTCGACAATTACGGGCTTTTCTTCAACTTTATTTTCCTCATCTGCACCGCCTTGACCATCCTGGCCTCCATCGACTATTTTGGCAAGCTGTCTGAACCCGTGGAGCATCCGGAGTATTACTGTCTGCTGTTATTTGCCTGCGTGGGCATGATGTTCATGGCGGCAGGAACGGATCTGATCACCATATTCCTGGGACTGGAGACCATGTCGATCTCCATCTATATTCTGGCCGGATTCGTCAAGAAAGACATCAAAGGCAACGAGGCTGCCATCAAATACCTGCTGTTAGGCGCCTTTTCCACCGGTTTCCTCCTTTACGGAATCGCCCTGATCTTCGGCGCCACCGGCTCGACCAATCTCGTGGCGATCTACAACCATCTGAGCGTATCCGCCAACGTATCATTCCCCATGCTGCTGTTCGGCATGGCGCTTCTCATCGTGGGCTTCGGGTTTAAAATCGCCTCCGTGCCCTTCCACATGTGGACGCCGGATGTGTACGAAGGGGCGCCCACCGTCGTTACCGCTTTCATGGCCGCCGGCGTTAAAGCGGCCGCCTTTGCAGCCTTTCTGAGGGTTTTTGTCTTCGCCCTGCCGTCGCTTCAACCGAACTGGACCGCCATCCTCTGGATGCTGGCGATCCTGACGATGACCATAGGCAATCTGGCGGCGCTTTTACAGGAAAACATCAAGCGCATGCTCGCCTATTCCAGCATTGCCCATGCCGGCTACATTCTGATCGGCATGGTGGCTGCAAAGCATGCCGCCAACGATATCGGCACCTACGGCATCCTGTACTATCTGCTGGCCTACACGTTCATGAACATGGGCGCCTTCATCGTTGTGATTCTCTACGGACGGCATGCGGAAGACAATCTGAACATCAGCGACTATGCCGGAATGGGCTACAAATATCCGGTGCTGGGTGCTACCATGGCCATCTTCATGTTTTCTCTGGCGGGCATCCCTCCTACAGCCGGATTTGTCGGCAAATTCTATGTTTTCGCCGCCGCGGTAAAAAGCGGATTCGTCGATCTGGCCATCATCGGCGTCATCAACAGCGTTCTTTCCGTGTATTACTATCTGCGCGTTACCATCATGATCTATATGCGGGAACCTGCCACAGATATATCCGGCATGAAATTCTCCCGGGCCGCCACCCTGGCAACCACCATCGCGGCGATAGCCACCCTCGTACTGGGGATATTCCCGGAGATATTCATCACCCTGGCCCGTCAATCCGTTTCCATGATTCTGGGTTAACGCAGTTCATCTGAATCAAATGGTTGATTTCTGCTTCCAAGACCGCCAAGTGACCAGCAGCGTTCACTTCTTCCTGCCTATCTGCATGTCCTATTGAACAAAGACTCTGTATGTTATTAACCTAAAATTTGTCCAGGTGACGCCTTTCAAAATGTATCAAATCCTCCGGCAGCCGGGACCGCTCAGGCTGCTACGCCCGCCTGTCTCCGGGATAACCTGTATCTGAGCGCCGATTCTCTCTTTCAAAGCAGTGACATGCGATATGACGCCGATCAGCTTGCCGTCCTGTTGCAATCCCGCAAGCGTCTCCAGGGCTGTTTCGAGGGCATCTTCGTCGAGGGTGCCGAATCCTTCATCAAGAAAGAGCGAGTCAACCCGCACATTTTGGCTGGCCATATGAGAGAGTCCGAGCGCCAGGGCAAGACTTACAATAAAACTTTCGCCGCCGGAAAGATTTTTCGTGGAACGGATCTCGCCCGCCTGGTAGTTGTCAATGACATTCAGTTCCAGAGGTTCTGACGTGTCGCGTATGAGCAGATAGCGATCCGTCATCTTCCTGAGCTGGCGGTTGGCATGCGCCGTCATCATCTCGAAAGTCAGGCCCTGAGCGAAGTTCCGGAATTTCTTCCCGTCGGCTGAGCCGATGAGTTGGTGCAGGTCATCCCAGCGTGCACATTCCTTTTTCCGGTCTTCAATGTTCTTTATGCGTTCTTGCTGCTTTTCCTTTAGTTTCTCGTTTTCACTTAAGCTCTTTATGGTTCCGCCAATATCAAGTCTTATCTGTTTAAGATCTGATTCCAAGGCGCTTATGTTTTCTTTAAGCACCTCGCTTGATTGATCCGTCAGTATTTTTTCACGCTCGGATGCAAGCGCTGCCGACTTGTCCTTCCGGCGAGCGTCAAGTTCCGTCTTTTCTTTTATCAGGGATTTCTCTCTGTCTGTGAGAATTTCTCGATTTTCTTCACTCAGACATGATGACATGTAATCTGCATCATTTTCGAATCCTGCTGCTTTAAACCGCTCCATCAGTTTCTGTTCAGCCTGCGCCAGTTCCGTTGCCCGATTTTCTGTTTTTAGTTTCAATAAAGCTATTTTCTCTTTCAGGGCGTCGATCTCTTTTTCCATTTGGGCATATTCTTCACGTGCTTTTTCAAAAGCGCTCTCCGCTTTCTTCACGGCATCGGCCAGGCTCTTCTCTTCCCGGTCGGCGTTCTTTTCACCGAAAAGCTGCCAGCGTGCAGCGCTCAGGGATTCATGTTCTGTCTTTAGCTCGTCACGATCTTTGCGCCGCGCCGTCAGATCCTCTTCGAGACGACCCCGCAAGGCTCTATTCTTCTCAATGGCGGCCTTCAGATCATTGATCTTTTTTTCATGGGCGGTCTTTTCATCCTCCTTTGCCTGCCAGGCGTCCTTGCGCCCGGTGAGGTCTTTCAAGATGCCGTCCAGGCAGGTTGATGGAATCTCAATGATTCCAAATGGTTTCAGATCTTTAAGGGCAATCGCCCGGGCTGTTCCCGACTCTTCGGCCAGGGCGGTACAATCCTTGATCAGCCGCTCATGCTCAAGGATGGCCGCCTCAAGTTTGAGCCGCGCATCCTGTAAGGTCTTGCCGGAGGTATCGAATTTTCCCCTTATCACTTCCAGCGCCCTTTGCGCCGCCTTCTCCTTCTTGCTTTTCTCTTCCGCTGCGGCGACAATGCCGGATGTTTCGGCCATTTTCACCCGGACGTCTGCGAGATCTTCCTGCACCTTGCCTGCTCGTGTGGGGACAGATTTGAAATCTGTCCCCAACTCTATTTTCAGTCTCAATAGAGCATTGGCGCATTGTTTTTCATCGGCGTCCAGCGCCGCCTTCTTTTCTTCCATCGCCTTTTCCGTCTGCCGAATCTCCGCGGCCGTTTTTACCTGTCCGGATTCCAGTTTGCCCAGCGTCTCAGACACGGCCTTGAATTCATCCTTCGTTTTTTTCAGTGCGGCTTCAGCTTCGTTCAACACCGGGACATTCCCCTGTGCATAAGGATGATCGGTCGCTCCACACAGGGGGCAGGGCTTGCCGTCTTCAAGTCGCTTTCTTTCCTCTTCGAGGTCGCGGATACGGCTCAGAACAGACACCTGCACTTCAAGGTTCCCAACGTCTCTTTCCAGAAGCGCTTTTTGGGCGGCGCAGGATCTTATCTCGTCGGAAATGGCTGTTTCGGCGGCTTTTAATGTCTCGATACCCTTTTTCAGGACGTCCAAGGCCGCGCAGGTCTTATCAATCCGTTCTATGCCTTCGCTTGCCTGAATCAAGAGGCGTTCACGATCTTTCAGGGCGTCGATCTCGCTGCGCCACTGGCCGATGTCGCGATCCTTAAGAATGGCCGTGATTCCCCCGGTCAGGCGCTTGAGTTCACCTTGCGCTTTCTCAAGCTCCCGGCGGAAATTTTCGTGATCGGTTTCCATCTTGCCGGATGCGTTGAGTGACGACTGCCTTTTCCCGACAGCGAGGGCAAGCGCTTCACCTGCCCGGATGTGCTTTGCTTCAATATCGCCAAGCGTCGCAAATCCCCTGACGATGGCGGTGAAGTCCGTAAGCAGCGCTGCATCGGCGGCATGTTTCTTCCGGTATTCGTGGACGGCCTCCAGGGAAACATGTGATTCTTTCAGCGCCCGCTCATCATTTTCAACATGGCCTTTATAGACGATCCCCTGCTTCTCGACCTCCCCTATCGCCTTATCCTTTTCCCCAAGCTGATTTTTTTGCTCGTCCAGCCTTGCATCGAGATCGCGCACCTTTTTGAAGACATCCGCTTCGGACATCTGCGTGATTCGCGCCTCATTCAGCAGGGTCTCTGCGGCCTGTTTTGCGGCAAGCGCATCGGCGGCGGCCTGATCCTTTGCGGGCAGGGCAGCGAGAGCGGCGCCAAGTTCTTTTGTGTCGCTTGCCTGCTCTGTGCGCAAGGCTTGCACCCCCCGGTAATCGCCTTCGAGACCGAGGGCCTTGCGGGATTTTTCCAGCTTTTTTGCTTCCGGCTCAAATGCCTCCCGGCGCATCTCAAAATCCCGGTGCATTTTATCGAGGCCTTCCAATTCCTTCTCAAACGCAAATATTCCATCGAGCCAGGTCAGGGCTTTGCGCATGTTGTCCGCTTTTCCCGCAAGTTCGATCTCCCGTCCCTGCTTTTCTTTCAGACCGGCTTGCAGAGCCCTTTCTTCATCCTCATTCAATACCTGAATTCCCTTCAGTTCGGACTGTAGCAATTCAAGCTTTTCGCGCTCTTCTCTGCAGCGTTCGTGTACTTTCACGGATATGCGGCTGTAGATTTCGGTACCGGTGATCTGTTCGAGAATGGGAGCGCGCTTGTCGGGTGAGGCCTGGAGAAAGG
>Ga0209609_10000464_pt1 | contig 24478 bp, 23 predicted proteins | sample LakKivw325mmetaG_FD_184136 | JGI IMG/M metagenome (GOLD analysis project Ga0209609, IMG submission 184136) | Anoxic lake water microbial communities from Lake Kivu, Rwanda to study Microbial Dark Matter (Phase II) - Lake Kivu water 325m metaG... | ecosystem: Environmental > Aquatic > Freshwater... | reverse complement strand
GGTTATGTTTACCGTGCTGGAATCGTTGTTGTACAGCTCTACCCACTCGTTGTCCGGTTCAGTTCCAACGGGATTCGGCATGAACTCGTTTATCACGACATTATTTGAGGTGATGGTTGTTGTTACGGAGATTGACGTGGTGCTCGAGGTGCTGGTACTCGTTGATGATGCTGCGGTGGTCGTGGTTGATGAGGTAGTTGTTGAAGTTGTACTTGTGGTTGAACTCGTTGATGTTGTTGTAGTGCTCGTGGTTGTGGACGATGCTATGCGCAAATCGTCCCATTCGCCCCATCTTGAGGTGTTTGAATCCACGGTGTTCTGGGGATACCGGTAGTACTCCGACCCGGACTGGTCCCATGTCTCGATTCTGAATCCGGCAATGTCATTAAAGTTCAGGGCCATGTCCTTACTCTCACCCGAATTCAGCGGTTTGCTAAATTCATAGGTGTAGTTCCCACTTGAGTAAGTTCTGTTGCCGGAACCGTGTGATGTTCCTCCGCCATCTATGTCCCTGAGCCACCAGGAGGTTCCATTCCAATATGCGTCGCTATAGCCAATTGCCAAGGCATTGTAGTCCAGAGCGTCCTCGCCGCCGGTTGTGGCGTTGTGGTCATGTTCTTTGTCGAAGTCGCACATGCCGTAATCCTGTGTTGTGTCGAGAGTTGCATCCGGAATGACCATCGCGATGTAAAGGTTGAACGCATCGTTCAGAACATAAAGTTCTCCATTTTTTGTTTGGCCTGTTGTGAAGAAACCGTTCAGCGTTATGTTCATCCCGTTGTTCCATTCCCCAGCACTTAGAACACCGTCAATGGTGGGTGGAGATGTTGTGTATGATGAGTTTATGAGGAGGGCATTAACTGTGAAGACTAAAAAAAGTAAGTACACGGATGCAATGAAAAAGATAAGTATTTTACTTTTCATCTCAAAGGTTATTTGTATATACGATAATAAGAATCTAAGAATTACAAAGCCGTCGAGAGGAAGTAGATACCTATTACGAACAATACGACGGATAGAAAAATCTGCACCTTTGCATACCATCCCTTCTCAAATATGAATTTGCTGCTTTTTGATGTCGTCATTGAAACGAACAGGAACCAACCCAAATCCGCAAACCAGTGTCCGATGAAAACGGAAAGCATTCCAAGGAACCCCATTCTCTGGAGACCTTCGAGGAGCAAACGCGTTCCTGCGGTTGCCCACCATATCGGGAATCCTGGATTGAAGACGGTGAAGATTATTCCGCCGACAATCACGCCGTGTATGGATCTTGTTACTTGAAATTTTAATTTTTGTTTTGATTTTTTTATTGATTGGATAGAAGCAAAAATAAGAGCGATGCCACCAACGATGCTTATACTCTTGATGAATATCTCTGACGACATTAGCTCCCTTAACCCGAGCATCAGAAATATGAAAATGAAAACCTCAACAATCGCATGCCCGATGATTACCAGGGCGCCGACCCACCTGCCTTTTTTGAGAGATTCGTTTATTGTGTAAATTAAAAGCGGGCCCGGCATCAGGGCTCCGGATAAACCGACAGCAAATCCAAGACCTAACAAAAATGCGATTGTCAAAAAATCCATGGTAAGAAAAGTGAGGGGTTGTTAAAATACCCGGTTTTTTGCAAGATTCGGCTGGCTCTTCCCGATTTTGGACTTGATTTTGTCCCCAAAAAGGTCACCCAACGCGCAAAGGAGGAAATAGGTCATCATCCAATATGCGATGTATATCGGCGGGCTGCCGCTCACGTTGCTTTTCTCGTCACCCGCGAGATTGGCGAGTTCGTCCCATGCGTATGAAACAAAGGGTTGCTCCGGATTGAGAACCGCATGTATCATTGGATGCAAAACGGGCAGAACAACAAGCGAAACGCCCATCGAAAGCAAAAAAACCACCATTGTGAATATCCAACTGCCCAGCACATTTTCCTTTATTTTTTCATCGCCCTTTCTGTAGCTGATTACCTTGGTTATCGTAGAGAACCAAAAATAGACAAAAACCCAGATGTTCCCGATGATGATTGAACCAGCACCAGCGAATACGCTGTAAAAAACGAACAGGAATACCATTACTATAGGCCGCGCGCTAAATGCGAAGAAGAATAGCGTTGAATGTATGGTTATGAATTCTACCATAAGGAAGACGAATCCGTTTCTGTATAGAAAATGGTCGAATGCGGTCGGGTCGAGCATTATCTTAAAGAAGAGCATCGCCAGACTTAGGTCCCATATGAGATTGATAAATCTCCCAGAGTTGAAGGTTGTATTTTTGTTCCTCATATCTTCAGAGAGCATTTACATCGCCTTCAATCTTTTTATCCGCTCGTCAATCGGCGGGTGCGTGCTGAATAGGTTTGTCACAAAATCCGTGCGGTCGCGGAACGGCGTCGAGATGAACAGATGCGCTGTGGCTTTGTTCGCGTTGTCAACCAACGGGTCCGGGTCTTTCTTGATTTTTTCGAGTGCGCTTGCAAGACCGGGCGGATAACGCGTAAGAACAGCTGCGTTCGCATCTGCAAGGTATTCGCGCTGGCGCGAGATTGCGAATTGGATTAATTGCCCTATTAGGGGTGTGAGAATCGCAAAAAACACGCCAATGAGGATTATTGCGGGATGCACGCCCCTACGCGAACTACCTCTCTTTCCACCATACCAGATACTTCTCAGGATGAAATCACTTATGAGTGTCGTCAAACCCACCATGATTGCGGTGAGCATCATGAAACGGATGTCGTAATTCTGCACATGGGACATTTCATGTGCGATTACACCTTCAAGTTCCTCGCGTTTCATGACCTTCAGCAGGCCGGTTGTGACAGTTATTGAAGCATGTTGGGGGTCGCGTCCGGTTGCAAAAGCATTCATGGCAGAATCGTCTATCACATACGCTTTGGGTGCCGGAAGTCCGGCAGCTATCGCTAATCCCTCGACTGTGTTTATGAGAAAGGGGAACTCTTTCTTGGTCGCTTCCCTTGCACCCGTCATTTTGAGAATAAGTTGGTCTCCGGAGTAGTATGCAAAAAAAGAGTAGAGTATGGAAATGAAGACTGCAACAAAAAGGCCGATGTTGACATCACCCCAAACCAGACCAAGAACCGCACCAAGAATTCCAAGCAGGATTATAAAAAATAGAAACATCAGGTAGGAGCGGAGTTTGTTGCTCCTTACCTGCTCGAATAGGGTTTCCATCCTTTAATTTAGAATTTTACCTGCGGAACTTTTCTCTCTTCCTCCGGCGCAGCAAACAACTCCCTCTTCGTGAAGCCGAACGTTCCGGCAAAGAGGTTGTTCGGAAACGTCTGGATGCGGATGTTGAACTCCATCACGACATCGTTGTAGTGCTGTCTCGAGTATGCGATTTTGTTTTCCGTTCCGCTGAGTTCCTCCTGAAGCTGCATGAAATTTTCGTTTGCCTTGAGCTGCGGGTAGTTCTCGCTGACAGCGAACAGTGATTTCAAAGTTTCGGTAAGCATGTTGCTTGCCCTGGCTTTTTCGCCTACGGTTTTTGCGCTAAGCAACGCGGACCTTGCCCGTGTAACGCTGTCGAAAACCTCACGCTCGTGCTTTGCGTATCCGCGGACGGTTTCCACGAGATTCGGAATCAGGTCGTTTCTACGCTTTAGCTGCACGTCTATTTGTGCGAAGCTGTTATCCACCTCATTTCTGATTCTTATCAGACCGTTGTAAACTACAATCACAAACAATACTGCGATTGCTATTACCCCCAAAATCAACCATTCAAACATATCAACCACCTCGTATTTTATTTACTCGACCTTCGGTAACTTCTTCAGTGCTTCCTCGATTTTTTCCTTCGGATATGCGTAATCCTGAAGTTTTCCTCCGAGGTAATCGTCGTACGCCTTGAGGTCGAAGTGTCCGTGTCCGGAGAAGTTGAACACGATGACTTTTTCCTCGCCGGTTTTCTTGCACACAAGGGCTTCGTCTATTACCGCCTTGATTGCGTGCGCTGTTTCTGGTGCGGGAAGAATGCCTTCGGTTCTTGCAAAGGTTAACGCTGCCTCGAAGGTCGGGTTCTGGTGGTATGCCTTTGCCTCCACATAACCCTCGTCATAAACCGCGCAGAGGATTGGGGCATCGCCATGATACCTTAAACCACCGGCGTGTATTCCCGATGGTACGAAGGTGTGTCCGAGTGTGTACATCTTCACGAGCGGCGTCATTTCTGCGGTGTCGCCGAAATCGTATTTGTACAGCCCTTTGGTCAGCGTCGGGCATGCTTCGGGCTCGACTGCTATCGCTCTTAAGTCCTTGTGCTTTCCTGAAATTTTGTCTTTGAGGAACGGGAACATGAAGCCGGAAAAGTTGCTCCCACCGCCAACGCATCCTATCAGAATGTCGGGCTCGACATCAGCAAGCTCAAGTTGTTTTTGCGTTTCCAAACCCACAACGGTTTGATGCATCAAGACGTGGTTTAAAACGCTTCCGAGCGAGTATTTTGCATCGTCATGCGTGGCAGCATCCTCCACTGCTTCGCTTATTGCTATGCCCAGACTTCCAAGCGAATTCGGGTCTTCCTGGAGAATTTTCTTTCCGGAATTAGTTTTGTTGCTCGGGCTCGGGATTACATCGGCACCCCAAACTTGCATGAGCGATTTTCTGTAGGGTTTTTGCTCGTAGCTGACCTTGACCATGTACACGGTACACTTCAGGTTGAAAAGTTTGGTTGCGAAAGCCAAAGCGGAACCCCACTGGCCTGCTCCGGTTTCCGTGGTGAGCCGTTTAACGCTCTCTTTCATGTTGTAGTATGCCTGCGCCACGGCTGTGTTCGGCTTGTGGCTTCCGGGCGGGCTAACGCTTTCGTTCTTGAAGAAAATCTTTGCTGGAGTTTTGAGATGCTTTTCCAGACGGACAGCACGGTGCAACGGCGTCGGCCTCCAGATGCGGTAAACTTCACGTACTTCCTCGGGAATGTCAATCCAGCGCTCGGTGCTCACTTCCTGCTTGATGAGCTCCATCGGGAATATCGGCGCAAGGTCTTGCGGACCTATGGGTTTTTTCGTCCCGGGATGAAGCGGCGGAGGAAGCGGTTTCTTCAAATCGGCAGCAAGGTTGTACCATTTTTTAGGAAGGTCGTTTTCATCCAGCAAAAATTTTGTTTCCATTTTTATCACTCAAATTAACTGATAAATATTTATTTTAGCGTTTAAAAACAAGGTTATCTCTGCTGGAGACGTGTTGTAAGTTGCGGTTGGAGTATATCTGCCCATTTATCACGTTCCGGATTGGACCTGTCCAGCAACATCCTTCTCGCATTCTCCATTGCCCGGCTGTATCTGTTTGTCAGTGTGTCTGCGTTGGCACCCCAGTCGGTAATTTCATCCACGGCTCTGGCTCTGTCGAGTAAGTTTTCATCAAATAGCCTTATCAGATGGTTAGCATTATCAAAAGCCACGGAGATTAGGTCATATGTCGCCCTTACCAAATCCGTTATCTGGCGGTCATCCAACTCGAAGTTTGGACCTGCTATTCGCTCCACATCAAGGTAGCGTAATTTGGGGGCATCCCCTCCCGTTGGAAGGAATACCGGATGGAAGTGCGGTTGTCTCTCACGTGGAACCACACCTATCCTCATCATCTCATGAACGCTCTGTGCGAGTTCGTCTATTATTCTTTGGACCACATGTGGGCTAAATCTTCTTCCATGCTCTTCCAAATTACCCGCATCTATGTTCAATGCTTCGTCAAGTATGTAAACGCCTTTTGGATGACCCCGGTAACTTGTTTCCCCTGCAAATAGAATCCTAGGAACAAGATCGCACTGCTCGGCAGCACGATGGGCTTCGATATCGGCTTCCTCACGACCCGGTAAAGCCGGCTTGAGTATGTAGGATATTATGGGGTTATTCTCAGGCCCAATGCTTACACGCCATATCCTTCCCCTCGGGGTTGCGACCGCCCTTGTTGAAACATGAAGTTCATTAGCATTATGTCTATTCATCTCTTCTTGTAGCGAATCGTAAACTTCTTGTAGCGAATCATAAACCTCGTCACCGAGCGCTTCTCTCATTGCATCTTCGGTTTCCGGTAGTGCCCTTGCAACCCTTATCTCCTCCAGTCTTCCATGAAGATCATCTATTGTTTCCGACGAGCGAACAAGCTGTGGTGTAACAAAACCGAACAGATTGGCTGCCTCATCACCACCTAACTCCAGATAGGTACCAACCAAACGATCAAGTACTCCTAAAACCTCGGGTCCTGCACCGAATTTCTGAATTAGTGCAGGTATTGCAATCCCGTAGATGTTTGGCTTTCTGGAAGGTATTATGTGGTTTTGGGGGTCTTCAATCAGATTTATAACGTAATTAACTGTTGATACGAAGTCTTGTGCGTTTCCACCTACAGATAGTGCGACCGCAGGTATAAAATCGTGCAGATACTCCCGCCCTGCAATCATAACTTCAGGAAGTCTAACAAGGGTTGCATTCAAGCATTTTCTGACGTAATCCAAATCACCGCCGCTTGTCTGGATTATTGTATCAACCGCATTGCACCAATATTGTCTGGAAAGCCCTGCTGGAACTCCGCTTCTGCCTTCAAGGGCAGTTGATAGGATACCCTGCACCCTGTCTGGGTCAGCCGATGCGACTTCCATTGCTCGGGTTGCTGCATGGCGATAAAAGTTTTCTCGCTCTTCTTTGTCTACACTTAGCCCAACGGAAGCAATCGCTTTAAGGTTTTCGTATAGTTGCCTTGTATTCCCACCAAAATGTTCCCTTACCTTATCAACATCCAGTTCAACAATGATTTTAGCAAATTCCGAAAGTTCGGTGCTGTAGAAGGTATCCCGTTGTTCGAGCGTCAATTGATCGCCCATTCGGATAAATACCTTCCCCCACTTCTGGAGTTGTTTGGATGGGTCAATTACGTCATCTGTAAAGAGCAGGGGATATTCCCTCTCAGGGCTCCTACTCTCCCCCGAAAAAATAGCCCCTATTGCCGATGGCACGACCTTGTCCATAAGATCATGGAGGTATTTATCGCCATGTTTCCGGACGACTTCACGACGGAACAGCTGCACCTCGTGGATTACGCTGTCGTAGTGTTCTCTCGGAACGTGCCTTGCGACTGCTTTGAATGTTTTTGGTAGAACCCGTGATGTAAATGCCATTGTATCGGTTGGTGTGGGCTGCGTTGATGTGTAAGACAAGATGGAACGTAGTGCCATTCTGCAACAACTCTCTATTCTTTCTCTAGAGTGGCCAAGTTCGAGGATTGCGGGGGCAACATCACGGTAAAAGAGTGTTTCATAGATGTCTCCAACGTTTCTAATCAAAGCTCCGGTCTCTGCCACTTTTGTTAATGCCTCAGCCAAACCTTCGCGTGCTCTGAACTTCCGTATTGCAGGAGCGGCCACACCGAGCATGAACTCCTCTCTAGCGAGTACATCCACCCCTGAAGAAACATCAGTGCATGCTTTGAATGCTCTTTCAAGAGCATCAAAATCAGTTCCATAAATAGAGTACGCTGTTTCAGCGATGACATCGTAGAAAACGCGCCGTGTGGCAGCATCTTGGATGCTTTCCCCGTATTTTGAAGTTAACTCCAGCGCCCTCTCGAGATTATTGTCATTACTTCTGTAAACGTATATTGCCTCTACCGCAGCGCCCATGTAGAAATTCATCCTAGTCTCTGGTCTGATACGGTGTCCAACGCTTTTACCTTCTGTATCCAATCTTTCGCCAACTCTAATACAAGTAAAGATTGACTGCCCGACCCTGTCCGAATTCCCATGATGGATCTGAACAGCGCGACAACCCAGGCCTCGGTCCACCGTGGCTGCACCCTTGCCCCATCTTTCATGCGTGTAGAGCCACTTTCTGTCTTCAGGGCGAAGCCATTGTTCCAGATTTCGTATCGCATTAAGGTTGTTTTCAATCCGTCCTACATCTGGGCCGCACGCCTCGAGAATATATGGGACGAGATGATAAAGAAAGTCGAATCTGCTTTCCCGAACTACATGTGCAGTCTGCCTATCGATGAGTGCAGCAAGTTCTTGTGGGTTTTGAGAGCCGAGAATTATGCCAAGAAAACGGTCCGATGCTGCGAACCGATAAAAGTTGCTTCTGCGCTCTGTGCCTTCTGGATCGAGCTTCTCACCGATTAATAGAATAGTGTCAACTAGGGGCAGCTGGTCAGGATTGCGTGCCCTTATGTACGCTTCAATTCCTCGCCTGCTAGTGACCAGATCCTGCTCGGTAAACTGACCTATGCGTGCGGGTGTTGGGAGTTGCGCCCCGACCTGCTTGTAAAAACCAAGTACAGCTTCCTGATATGTGGTCATTTACCTGCCACCTCACGATATACCATCCTACCCAATGGTCTTCCGGTCATGTATGGGGGAACCGGATATCCGAGCATCTGACACACTGTTGGCGCTATGTCCGCTATGGTCAATCCGTCAGGGTCTTCCCGCATGCGCTCAAGGTCGTATTCAAACTTTCCAAGACGTCGGGCTGGTGCGATGACGGTAACTGCTGGGCGAATAGTATGCTCACGGTGTGTTTCTCCGATACTGGCGTTCATTAAAGTGTCTGAATTTCCATGGTCTGCGGTAACGACCAGGATACCGCCTGCTTCATCAACTGCCTTCCAGATTCTGCCGATTCCTTCATCAACAATTCTTAAACCGTTGGCAACTGCAGTTTCATAGCCCGTATGACCGACCATATCGCCGTTCGGGAAGTTTACGAGCATGAACCTGTATTTTTCACGTACGCCTATGGTCCTAACAGCGATGTCGGTAACAAGCCTTGTGCTCATTGTTGGTTTTTGATGATATTCCTCAACTTCTGGGTCAGGCACGAGAACACGAAATTCATGTTCTAATGGCTCTGTGCTCTGGCCGTCGAAGAATGAAGGGAAGACGGCACCGACATGTGGGCCCTTCTCTGTGGAGGACGTTCGGAACTGCTCTTCTCCATGCACACTAACAACCATCCCCAAACCCGCAGGATTGGGGATGGTGTCAATGAGGATGGGCATATCAAACCGCTCGTCATATCTAATCATGGAAACAGCAAACACCTTTAACTCTGCTCTGCTGAACCTGTCAAAATCAGGTAGCACGAAGGGGGCAACAAGCTGCTTCATTCTGTCGGAACGGAAGTTGTAGAACACGAGCGAATCTCTGTCCCTTATTAAGCCGACGGGTTCGCCATCCTCGTTAACTACAACGGAAACGGGAACCTCCTGGTCGCTTTTTACACCACTGTTGTATGCGTCTTCAACAGCCGAACGAGCAGAACGTACTATTTTCCCCTCACCACGAACCATCGCATTATACGCGGTTTCTGTCAGCCCCCAGTTTCCGTTTCTGTCCATGTAAAAGGACCTGCCGCCGATGGTTGCAGTCTCTATTTTTATTTTTTGACCTTCTTCCAGCTTCGCAAAAACCGCTTCTGCCCGGGGGAGATAGCCAGGAATTGCAACCCGTCCGGAATCCACAAGCTCGAGGATGTCATCCAACTGCATATCAGCGTATATCAAGTTGTTATGTTCGTCTATGTATCCTGCACTCCTGAGCGATGACAAAAAAGAACCCATCAGCCGGGAGTATCCATCATTCCTAGCCATAACCTCCTGCACCCTGCCGCCCATAAAGTCGTCTATAACCTCTCTGATGATGTCTGGTGTGCGTTGTCCGCGTGTTTCACGGTCAACCCTGTATTCAAGGGTTGCGTGTTCCGTGGCATCGCGCCCGTCGGTTATGAAGTGTACAAACGCTTTTTTCACACCCCTCTCTCTGGCATACCTCAGCATCGCGTACATGTGATTTATGTCGCTGTGAACGCCGATGTCGCTGCATAACCCGACGAGATGTAGTGCGCTTCCTTCTTTAAGGCAGTTGTCTATGGCGGCATTTAATTCCTTATCCTTGAAAAAACTTCCGTCCGCTATGGAGTTATCTATCAACACAGGCATTGCTGGCTCCACTATTCCCCTCAACGTCTGATGGCCCACGTCAGAATTGCCGAACACGCCAGGATGCAGGCCGACGGTTTCTCCGTCGTTTCTGAGGAGAACGCAGCCGTGCTGTTCTATCAACCTCACGAGGTTTGGCATCTGCGCGGTGACCATCGCATTATCGTCTGAGAAAGGATTGAAACCGCATCCATCCAGTACAAGAAGAACTACCGGGCCCATTTCCTCCGGTCTGGCCCCTATGTCTCTTAACTCCTTGGGCTCCGCGAGTCTTTCAACTGGAAGACCTCCTGCTACTTTACGTGATGCCGCAACCGACCGCCGAGCCATTTTCATGGAAAGCATTTACCAATTATTATAACGAGGTCGTACTATAAAAGAGGTAAAAATGCACAAAAAGCTGCATGCTGCAACGTTCGATTATTGAAACAATTTACCTACCGTCATGATGGCATGAAAGAATAACGCTGCCAGGAATACCGCAACCGCGATGAAGAATATTTTTTTCGCTATCTGAAAATACCGCTCACGCTCCTCGTCTATCATAACCATTTTTATCTCATATCTTCGGGTGGTCGCTTTATCTCCTTCATCATGGGCTTGCTCAGGGGCTCCTTCATCGACCTTAGTTCGGTGCGTATATACTCAAGCTCTGCACGAATCTCCTTGATTTCCGACATTAAAGCACCCCTACCCTCCTCGTCGAAAAGTTTCGACAACTGCGACTTTATGGCGTCTATATCGGACCGCACCGCCTGCAGGTCATACCTCTGCGTGTCATCCGCAAGTTCGGAGTTATAGACGCTGTTCAGCATATTGCTTATGGAGCTAAGCTGCGACCTCATCGAGGATATTTCCGATGGTAGGGAACTGCTTGACCTTTCTTCGCTGTATATGCTGTTTATCATGGAGTACATCGAACTCAGCTGCGACCGTATGTTGTAAACCTCGTTGTAAACCTGGTCTATGTCTGCCATGTTATATAATGTTTTTATACGGCTATTTATAATACTTTATATGCCCTGCGGAAGAAAAAGAAAGATCCAGAAGATGCGCACGCACAAGCTCAAGAAGCGCAGAAAAAGGATGAGGAGGCTAAGGCACAAGAAATAATCACCTCACCGTTGCTCTGAAATTTTGTAAACGAAGTCCTTCCTTCTTATGTTTTTTAGAGAGAGAAACAGGTCAAGGTAGTACTTGGTCGTTCCCCAAACGCCCGCACTCTCCAGCCTCCTTGAGGATGTTACGACATAAAAATTTGTGTAGTAGCGGATTTTCCCGAATTTTTTCAGCCGGTAGCTGAGATCCCAGTCTTCCAGAGGGACTGGTCTAAAGCCGTTCACTTTCTCAAACGCCTTTCTCTGAACCATGAGGTCAAAGCCGAGCAGAACGCCAATCCCGAGTTTGTCGCGGATGGTGTAATAGAGATTCGTGACGTTTTCCGCGACTATCAGTTTTGGTATCCGTTTTGAAAAAACAAACCCTGCTGTCAGGCCGACGAGGTTTTTCTCACTCCGGAATTTTTGCATGGCGTTTTTGAAGTAATCCGGAAGTATGAGTGTGTCGGCGTCAACGAACAGGATGTATTTGCCGGTGCCTTCGTTTGCCCCTGTGTTGCGCTGAAACGCCAACCCCTGTTTCGAGATAACGACCCTGTCAGCGTACTCCTCCGCGATTTTTACTGTTTTGTCCCTGCTGTTTCCGTCACACACAATAATCTCGTATTTCAGTTTTGTGTTCTGCGAGCGTATCGCGCAGAGGCACTGCTGGATGCGTTTTTCTTCGTTCAGTGCGGGAACCACGACGCTCACGTCCATCACACCACCCCGGAGAGCACATCAAACCACGCCAGCACCAGAATAAGAAAGGTCGAAACCAGAACCACAGGCAGAAAAGGATAAACATCAATCCTGTCAACCACTGCGGGTGCGGGGGTGATGTGCCTCTTTGTTATGTCCTTCAGGAACGGTTTTAGAATTTCGTTTATCACGATAAGCATGATATAGAAAGCCACCAGGTACGTAATGTCCAATAGGGAACCGACAGCACATATTGCTGTTATGTCCATCAGACTCAGGGAAAAAAGCAGATTTACAAACTTGTAGGACAACAGGGCGAATATTCCAATGATTGCCCATTTCAGAATAAAATTAGAAAAGGAAAAATTTTCTGATAGGGATAAGTAAGCATCGTAAACAAAAAAAATCCCCGTAAAAACAAACCACACCTCTGCAAAGTCGCGCTGCGCGAGCATCCTCCTGAGGTCGCTCACCGCCGCAACCGTGAACGAACCCAACAGGAATATCAGACCGTAAAATTGAACCGGGAACATTTTATGTGAATAAATACGAATGCTGAAATTTAAACAAAAATAGCCAACCGATACGTTTTTAAAGGGGAGATCTTATTCATATTCTACTAAGATATTTCTAAAGAGGTGAAACGAAATGGCAGAGAAAAAATATTTTGTTTTGCAGCAAGGAGGAGAGGATACGGAACATATATTTTCTGGCAAGCAACCAAGACAGGCTGCGCTGAAGGCCGCACGTCGGGGTTTTAAGGACATACAGCTGAGGGAGAGAGGTACAAAAAAGGTGCACCTGTTCTCGGGCTCAGTAAGTGTGGTTTCTGCTCCAGCAAACAAACCTGACTGGTTACCAGACAAAATCAAGAAGCCGAGCGTAAAGAAGGAGGGTATAAAGCGCTTAAAGTAAAACCCTTTTTCTTTTTTTATTTTTTTATTTTTTGATTTCTTCCAAGAATTCTTCTCTGCTTATTCTTGCCTGCCGCAGGATACTCAGCAATGTGCCCCTTTTGATTACTTCTCTCCTTGGAACAACAACTAATAACGTCCCGTCATCGATTCTCTTGTGTAACAGATGTGGCTTCCTTTTTGTCTTGTTATGTTAAATCCGCGTTTATACAAAAGTTTTAGAATTTTATCAGAAGATACGAGAGGTAATCTCATTCTAAGCAGCTATCTTCACAGGAATTTCTGTTTTAAATATTTTCGGAACGGAAACATCGTTTTTGAGGTCTTTTTTTGTTAATCCTAATTTGTCGAGAACATCATCCATGATACCCAATTCCTTTGCGCTCTCGATGTACAATTCAATAGCCTCCTTAACATTTTCTATGGCCTCATCAATGGTCTCACCCTGACTTGCAACATCCAGGTCAGTACATACTGCTGAATATCCACCTTCTAACTCCTCTTTAACAGAGACGTTCAAGACCAGTTTTTTGTTCATGATATACTTTTGGAAAAGTGTATTAAAATATGTTATAAAGGTGTATATACAAGAATAAACCCTTTTCTTATTTTCGTCTTAATTATGTTATATGTCACGTTTCTTCACGTTTTCAGTAATCCTGGTGGGTTTTTCCGCCGTTATCGTACAGTTGGTTGCACTTCGAGAATTCCTCTCGGTTTTTTACGGCAACGAGCTCGTGCTCGGTGTCATTCTCGGAAACTGGCTGTTGCTTATCGGCACCGGGGCATGGCTTGGAAGATTCAGTTTGAGGATTAAAGACAAAATCGGGTTTTTTGTTGGATGCCAACTAATGTTAGCAATTTTACTGCCAGCAACGGTTTTCTTAATACGGATAACCGGGACAGCAACAACAGTTCCGGGTGAAGCGCTGAGTCTGGTCTCTATATTCATTTATTCGTTTTTGATTTTGCTTCCGTTTTGTTTGGTTTCCGGTTTTATGGTCACCCTTGCGTGCGGAATTTTTTCGGAGCTGGGAAAAACTCCCGCGGGGCAGGTTGGAAGGATTTATTTTTTTGAAACGCTCGGCAGCGTTTGCGGTGGGATGCTGTTCAGTTACGTGCTCATCTACCTGTTGGAGTCATTCCAAGTGATTTACACCGTAGTTCTGTTGAATCTTTTGCTTGCATTTATCCTTTCAATGAAATTTAACAGGAAAAGATTGCACGAATTGTCGATTTTTTTCATGCTCGCATTTCTGATTTTTCTGGTCAACTTTGATTTGCAAAAAACAACAAACCGGCTGCAGTATCCGGGTCAGGAAATTCTGTTTCAAAAGTACTCGCCGTACGGAAATCTCGTCGTAACGAAACTCGGGTCGCAGGTGAATTTTTTTGAGAACTCAGTTCCTCTGTTCACAACGGAGGATGCCATTGCCAACGAGGAGGTCGTGCATTATGCCATGGTTCAGCACGAAAATCCGAAAAACGTTCTGCTCATTTCCGGAGGTGTCTCGGGAACGCTGAAGGAGATTCTGAAATATAACCCCGAGCGGGTGGACTACGTAGAACTCGACCCGCTGATAATTGATGCAGGTAAAAAATTTGTTTCCAGCTCAGGAATCAATGACGGGGGAGTTTACGTGCACAATATCGATGCGAGACTGTTCGTAAAAAATTCCAATGCTAGGTATGATGTGGTCATCATAGATCTGCCGGACCCTTCAAGCGCGCAACTCAACAGGTTTTACACTTTGGAGTTCTTTGATGAAGCCAAGGGAGTTATGAACGATGGTGGAGTTATAACGCTTGGCTTGAGTTCTTCCGAGAACTACATGAGTCCGGAAACGAAAAAATTAAACTCTGCGCTGTACTGGACCCTGAAAGAGAGATTCAAAAACGTCATGATAATCCCGGGTGACAGAAATTTCTTTGTCGCATCGGATTCCGAATTGGGTTACGATATTGCTGAGAGGATAACCGAGCGGCGGATACACACCAGCTACGTCAACCAGTACTACCTTGCAGGAAAATTAACGCCCGAAAGAATCGATTATGCGATTGGTTCATTAAAAGAAAAAACAGAATTGAACCAGGACTTCAAGCCGGTCAGTTATTACTATCACTTGATGTTCTGGCTGAAACAGTTTGACGTGAGTTTGAACGCGATTCTTGCGGTTATTGCGGTTTTATTTTTAGTTTTTTTGTTCAAATTAAAACCGATTCCCTTCTCTGTTTTTGCAGCGGGTTTTGCAGGAATGTCCCTCGAGGTTGTTGTGCTGCTTGCATTTCAGGTTCTGTACGGTTACGTCTACGGCATGGTCGGGATTATCGTGGCTGCGTTCATGGCGGGGGCAGCGGTTGGGGCGTACTGGATGAACATAAAACGGGGTAGAATGGTTGCCGGAGATTTTGCACGCCTTGTTTTTGCAGTGTCCATTTATTCCCTGCTTTTACCGTTTTTTATTTTTGGGTTCTCAAGGTTCGTTGGCGGATTTCCGGTTCTCACGGCCGTGATTGGTTTCCTCGTCGGTGCGTTGTTTCCTCTCGCGGGTGAATTGCACGGAAAAAATTCCGAGATTACGCACACGATGGGTCTGCTTTACGGTGTTGACCTTCTGGGGGCATGCTTCGGTGCATTGCTCGTGTCTGCGATTTTAATACCCGTCGTGGGAATTATTAATGTCTGTCTGCTGACAGGAATGTTGAATCTGGTTGGTTTTTTGAGGCTGAAAAGATGAACAGGGAGATATTGCTTACGAAGGCGAACAGATTAAGCGCATGGATTTGTTTTTTGTTGGTTATTATTTTCATCATCACGGGTTTCGCGATGACCGGGCAGTTCGGGATGGATAAAATCATCGGGGTGAGACTTGCTGACAGACTGCATTCGGACAACACATTAATCTGGTTGCTCATAATTTCATTGACGGTTCATTCCCTGGTTTGCATCCGCAACGCCCTGAAAAGATGGAAGATGTTGTAACTGAAACGGACGATAAAAAAATCACCCGGCGCGAATTCCTGAAAAAAGCCGCGGTCGGAGCGGTAGGTTTAGGCGTCGGTCTTTACGCGATTGACAAGTTACTATTTAAGAAAACGCTGTCGCAGATAAGCCAGAATCTGACGTCCGGCTTGGGGGTTGCACCAAGTGGCGACGCCCCCGCGGATTTGTGGAAGTGGTCAAAGGAGGCGTACAACTACATAAAACTGGGCGAGAACGTGAAGTGCCAGAACTGCCCGCACGGCTGCTTACTGCAAAAAAACGAGCGCAGCATTTGCAGGAACAAAGTGAATAAAGATGGAAAACTTTACACGCTCGCGTACGGAAATCCGTGCTCGGTTTATGTTGACCCCGTTGAGAAGAAACCACTGTTCCATTTTCTTCCCGGAAGCACGGCATTTTCAATTGCGACTGCCGGCTGTAATTTCCGTTGCAAGAACTGCCAGAACTGGGAAATCTCGCAATCCAGACCGGAGGACACGCAGAATTACGATATGATGCCTGAGAGGGTGGTTGAAGGGGCGAAGTCAAACAACTGCGCATCCATCGCATACACGTACTCCGAACCCAACGCGTACTACGAATACATGTACGACACGTCAAAGATTGCGCGCGCTTCGGGTGTGAAAAACCTGTGGATAACCAATGGCTACCTGAACGAAAAACCGGTGAGGGATTTGTGCGAGTATATTGATGCTGCGAATGTTGATCTTAAAAGTTTCAAGGAGAGCATCTACAACGACCTGAATGCGGGAACACTGCAACCGGTTCTGGACACGCTGAAGACGCTTAAGGATGAAAACGTGTGGTTTGAGGTTACGAATCTCGTTGTTCCGACGTATACGGATGATTTGGATATGATAAGTGAAATGTGCGGATGGCTGGTGAAGAACATTAGTACGGATTATCCGCTGCATTTTTCGAGGTTTCATTCCGTATACAAACTCGCGAACCTTCCGCCGACGCCGGTTGATTTTCTTGAGAAGGTGAGAAAGATTGCGCTTGATGCTGGCCTGAAGTTCGTGTACATAGGAAATGTTCCGGGGCATGAAGCCCAGAACACGTACTGCCCGAAGGACGGGAAGGTCGCCATAAGCAGGGATGGATACTCCGTAAAGTTCGTCAATTTCGAAAACGGTTACTGCAAATCGTGCGGCGAAAAAATTCCGGGGGTGTGGAGATGAAAAAATTGAATGCTGTTTTGGCGGCAGTTTGCGTGTTTGCGGTGGTTGTTTTTTTGTACACCGTTTACAACGCATCACAGATAACCCCGCCTAAGAAAGAGAACAGGACTACCACAACCATTGGGAATGTCATTGCAAGAAAACCCGTTGTTACGGGGTCGTTTTATCCGGATGATAAAAAACAACTTGAAACGATGGTAAATGGTTACCTCAATGACGCAAAGGATCTGTATATCACGAACATTAAGGGTTTGGTTGTGCCGCATGCCGGCTATGTTTACTCCGGACCCGTTGCGGCTTATGGTTTTAAGCAGCTGGTCGGACAGAGATACAAAACCGTCATTGTCATGGGGCCGAGCCACCACGCGTACTTCAGGGCGATTTCCATTCCGGACGTGACGCACTATGAAACGCCACTCGGTTTGGTTGAGCTGGACCTGGATAAGATCAAGGAATTGAGAAATGAAAAGTTGGTGGTTAACGTTCCGGAAGCCGAAGCAAAGGAGCATTCCGTTGAAGTTGAGGTTCCGTTTCTGCAGACGGTGCTGGGGGATTTCAAACTCATACCGGTTGTTGTGGGTGATGTAAATCCGGATGAACTTGCGGATGTTTTGATGAGGTATATCGACAACCAAACGCTGATTGTCGCGAGTTCGGATTTGAGTCATTATTATCCGTATGATGATGCGAAAAAACTCGACAAAATCTGCATGGATGCGATTCCGAATCTTGATTTTGCGGGAATGGAAAAATGCGAGGCATGCGGCAAAGTCCCGGTGATGGCGCTGATGCGCATCGCAAAAAAAATGGGATGGAGCGGTCAGCTTCTGGACTACAGGAATTCCGGTGACACCGCAGGCGACAAATCGAGCGTTGTTGGTTATTCCTCGATTGTTTTTTATGACGGATTGAACGAAACGGAGAAGGAATTTTTACTGAAATTGGCAAGAGACACTCTGGAGGGATACCTGCAGACGGGGCAAACTCCTGCGGTGGATGAAAGCACGTTAAGCCCACGACTGAAAAAAATCCAGGGCTGTTTTGTGACGCTCAACAAAAACGGAAATCTCCGGGGATGCATAGGCCACATATTTCCGCAAACCTCGCTTTACAAATGCGTGACGGAAAATGCCGTGAGTGCCGCGGTTCACGACCCGAGGTTCAGGCCCGTAACATACGATGAACTCAAGGACATCGTCATTGACATTTCCGTACTGGGTTATCCTGAAATTTTGGAACATGAAGGTGCGGAAGATTTAATCAAAAAACTCACGCCCATGAAGGACGGCGTTGTTATAACAGCTGGGTCGCACAAGAGCACCTATCTCCCGCAGGTCTGGGAGCAGCTTCCGGACAAGGAGGATTTCCTGACGCAGCTGTGCATAAAGGGCGGCTCTTCCGGCGACTGTTGGCAGGATTCAGGAACAAAAGTCGAGACGTATCAGGCGCAGGTTTTTGAGGAAGCTTAATCGACAATTGACGTTCTAAAAATCGTCAAGTTTTTATATCCCTCTGCGTAATATTAAGGAAAGATGAGTTCAACCGGGCTTCTGGAGAAGAGCATTGCAGGGGAGATAACGCTGGCGGACGATTCAGGAACGGCACTGAAAAAATGGCGCGAAATCTTCAACGTTTCTCAGGCAGAGCTCGCGAAGGTTTTGAAGATATCGCCATCGGTGATATCGGACTACGAATCCGGAAGGAGAACCCCAGGCATAGGTTTTGTAAAGAGGATTGTCAACATGCTCATATCAATGGATGACGAGCGTGGGGGCGAAATAATAAAAAAATTCCTTATTGACTCCAAGAGTGACGCAATACTGGACCTGAAGGAATTCCTTAACCCGATATCGGGGGGGAACATTGTAAAGGCTGTGAAAGGGAAGATTGTTGCCAATAAGGAATTCGCTGAAAGGAACCTTTACGGTTATACGGTGGTGGACAGCATAAAGGCGATTCTGACGATGAGTGAGAACGAATTAAAAAAGATGTACGGTTCGACAACACAGCGCGCGCTTGTGTTCACAAACGTTTCGACAGGCCGATCACCAATGATTGCCATACGGGTCACGCAGCCGAAGCCGAGCATGATTGTTTTTCATGGGCTCAGGCCGGAGAGGGTTGACAAACTTGCGGTGAGTATCGCAAAAGTGGAAGGTATCCCGCTGGTGATTTCAACTTTAAGGACAGAAGACGAATTAATTAAGAATCTAAATACAAAACTTGCAGGATGAAAATAGGGATTGTTAGTTATGGTGCTTACGTACCGAAGTACAGGATAAGAACAGGGGAGATTGCGAGGGTGTGGGGCGAGAATGCCAAGAGGGTAAGTTCCGGACTTATGGTTTACGAGAAGAGCGTTCCTGCACTGGATGAGGACACTGCTACGATTTCGGTTGAGGCGTCACGAAACGCTGTCGAGCACGCAGGGATAAACCCGAAAGAAATCGGGGCGATTTACGTTGGTTCGGAGTCGCATCCCTACGCCGTAAAGCCGACCGCAACGATAGTTGCAGCAGCCATCGGTGCTTCTCCGGACCTTACTGCAGCGGATTACGAGTTCGCATGCAAGGCAGGAACCGCCGCGATGCAAACGTGCATGGGTCTTGCGAAGGCCGACTACATAAAGTACGGGCTTGCGATAGGCGCGGATACATCGCAGGGAAAACCGGGTGACGCTCTTGAGTACACCGCGTCCGCGGGCGGGGCCGCATTCATCATAGGGACGAAGAACATCATTGCGGAAATTCTTGACACCTATTCGTACACCACGGACACGCCGGACTTCTGGAGGCGCGAGGGTGAGGAATTTCCGCAGCACGGCTCACGTTTCACTGGAGACCCCGCATATTTCAAACATGTTGTTTCTGCATCGAAGAGGATTATGGAAAAAAACAAGCTCAAACCTGAAGATTTCAAATACGTCGTTTTCCACCAGCCGAACGGAAAGTTTCCGCTGAGGGCAGCGAGTATCCTCGGCTTCGAAAAAAAACAGGTTGAACTCGGATTGCTCACGCCGTACATCGGAAACACCTACTCCGGCTCATCGCCGCTCGGGCTTGCGAGGGTTTTGGACGACGCAAAAGCTGGGGACCTCATACTGTTGACTTCATACGGTTCTGGGGCCGGGAGCGACTCTTTTGTGATAAGGGTAGAGAAGGAAAACGAAAAACGCAGGAACAAAAAACGGGTTCAGAGGTACGTGGACAATAAGGAATACGTAGATTACGCAATTTACGCAAAAATCAAAGGCAAAATAAAGGAAGTGGGACTTCAAAAATGACAAAGGTTGCTATCATCGGGGTCGGGATGACCAAGTTCGGCGAGTACTGGGAAAAAAGCTACAGGGGCCTGATACAGGAGGCGGGGGTAAAAGCAATAAGGGATGCCGGTGTCAGTGGCAAGGACATCAACGCAATTTACGGGGGTTCAATGACGCCCGGACTGTTCGTGGAACAGGAGCACACAAGCGCGCTGATGGCGGATTACACCGGTTTGTCGGGAATTCCCGCAACACGCGTTGAAGCGGCCTGTGCATCTGGCGGACTCGCATTAAGGGAAGCTTACCTTTCGATAAAATCCAGCGAATACGACGTTGTTGTTGCCGGAGGCGTTGAAAAAATGACGGACGCCTCGACATACTCCGCGATAGTCGCGCTTTCCGGAGCCGGCGACCAGGAATGGGAGTCGTTCCATGGTGCAACGTTTCCTGCACTTTACGCGTTGATGGCACGAAGGCACATGCTCGAATACGGAACAACCGAGGAACAGATGGCGCAGGTCGCTGTGAAGAATCACCACAACGGTTTTTTGAATCCGAACGCACAATTCCACAGCAAAATAACGGTTAAGGATGTGATGAACTCAGGGTCTGTTGCGACTCCGCTGAAATTATTGGACTGCTCACCGATAACAGACGGTGCTGCCGCGATAGTCCTCGCATCCGAGAAAAAAGCAAAGGAATTCACGGATAAGCCGGTGTGGATTATCGGTTCCGGGCAGGCTTCGGATACCTTAGCATTGCACGACAGGAAAAGTTTGAGCAGGACCGATGCTGCGATACTTGCAGGCAAGCGCGCATATGAAGAGGCAAAGGTAAAACCCTCAGACATTGACATTGCGGAAGTTCACGACTGCTTCACGATTGCGGAAATACTCGCGATTGAAGCGCTCGGGTTCTGCAAAATAGGGGAAGGTGGAAAACTGACCGAGAAGGGCGAAACCGCTCTTAAAGGAAGGATTCCGGTGAACACTTCTGGCGGTTTGAAAGCAAAGGGCCATCCGGTCGGGGCGACTGGAATCGCACAGGCCGTCGAGGTTGCTCTGCAGTTGCGAGGAGAAGCTGATAAAAGGCAGGTAAAGAATGCAAAAATCGGTTTAACGCACAACGTTGGCGGTTCGGGAGCCACCTGTGCAGTACACATATTCAAAAATGACTGAAAAAATCCCTATACACTGGAGGCTGATACCCCAGAGGTACAACCTCATCGGAACGGAATGCAGAACGTGTGGTGAAAAGTTTTTCCCGCCGCGCGACTGGTGCCCGAAGTGCAGGAGGAAGGGGATTATACATGAATTCAAATTTTCAGGCAAGGGAGAAGTTTACAGTTACAGCGTTGTTCATGTTCCGCCTGCGGGTTTCGAGTTTCTGAAACCGTATGTTCTGGGAATCATAAAGCTGAGGGAAGGGCCGCTGGTTACGGCGCAGGTTGTTGACTGCAAACCCGATGATGTTAAAATCGGGAAAAAAGTTTCCCTTGTCTTCAGAAAAATCATAGCTGACGGTGATGCGGGTATAATTAGATATGGATATAAGTTCAAGTTGGTTTAGGCAGTTCCCTTAGCCATTCTCTTCTTGTTCTTTCTCCGGATTCTTCCGATGGTTCCGCACTTCCTGCACTTGGTTGCGCCTAACGGATTAACCGCGTTGCACTTCATGCACACGCCCTTGAACAATCTTGCTTCCGCTTCGGGGAATTTCGCCATTTTTCAGAGTAGGATAATATAATTATATAGATGGATATAAATATCTGCGGCTAAATACTGATGTGTGAGTTAAATTCCCATTTTCAATAACTTCAGATGAAAAAACTCAAAAAGGTAATGATAATAGGTTCCGGCCCGATTGTAATCGGTCAGGCCGCGGAATTCGACTACAGCGGAAGTCAGGCGTGTCTGGCCCTGCGAGAGGAGGGCATCACCACGGTTCTCGTAAACTCGAACCCCGCAACGATTATGACGGACACTGATGTCGCGGACATTGTTTACATTGAACCTTTAAACGTTGACATTGTCACAAAAATCATAGAGAAGGAAAACCCGGATGGGATTCTTCCGGGTGTCGGTGGTCAGACCGGTTTGAACATGGCATCGCAGCTTGCGGCGCTTGGAGTTCTTGAAAAAAACAACGTCAGGGTTCTCGGAACCCCGATACAGGCGATAAAGGACGGGGAGGACAGGGACTGCTTTGCTGCGCTCATGAAAAAAATTGGGGAGCCGATACCACCAAGCAAAGCTGTAACTTCAGTGACCGAAGCTGCGATGTTTACTGAAAAAATCAATTACCCCGTGATAATACGTCCCGCATACACACTCGGTGGAACCGGAAGCGGCATTGCGCACAACCGAGTTGAGTTGGAGCAGGTTGTTACTTTTGGTTTACAGCAGAGCATGATTCACCAAGTGCTTGTGGAAAAATGCCTTCTGGGCTGGTATGAATACGAGTACGAAGTCATGCGCGATTCGAGGGACAATTGCATAACCGTTTGCAGTATGGAGAACATTGACCCGATGGGTGTTCATACCGGCGACAGCATTGTCGTTGCGCCTGCACAAACCCTGAGCGACAGGGACCACCAGACACTGCGCTCTGCATCAATCAAGATAATACGCGCGCTGGGTGTCGAGGGCGGCTGCAACATACAGTTTGCGGTTCATCCGGAAACTCTGGAATACATGGTGATTGAGGTCAACCCGAGAGTGTCGCGTTCTTCCGCGCTTGCGAGTAAGGCAACCGGATACCCGATTGCGAGAGTTACGGCAAAAATCGCGATAGGAAAAACTCTTGATGAAATTCCAAACGCAGTCACGAAAAAAACGCCCGCATCCTTCGAGCCGGCAATTGATTATGTGGTTGTAAAATTCCCGAGATGGCCGTTCGACAAGTTCCGTGGGATTAACCGCACCATTGGGACGCAGATGAAAGCCACCGGCGAGGTGATGGCAATCGGAAGGAATTTTGAAGAGGCGCTGCAGAAGGCGATACGCTCGCTAGACATAAGAAAGTCGGATTTTACGGGAAAGGGCGAAAAAAATCCGGAGATAATAAAACAAAAACTGAAGGTTCCGAATGACGAGCGCCTGTTCTACATATTCGACGCGATAAAGGCGGGCATGACCACAAAGGAGATTTTCGACCTTACCTACATAAACCCGTTTTTCCTGGAGAAGTTCAGGAAGCTGGTGGAGATGCGGGAGGCACTGGGGAGTTAAATATATAAACTACCAATATACCTATCCGTTTAAAGCGGGGTTGAGCAGCCAGGAGTGCTCGTCGGGCTCATAACCCGAAGGTCGGTAGTTCAAATCTACCCCCCGCTAAACTGTCACGCCCAGTTTACATGCGGGAGGGGCATGCGCTCACTACGTTCGCTTAGCCCCTCTGAGTGCGATAATGCATTAGTGGGGTCGAGAGACCCCACAATCCGTTTCGGGGAATCAGGAGGAGCTTGAAACTGAAGGGACTTAAATCCATCCATAGGATTTAAGTTTTTAAATTCTGGTAGGAATTTAAAATCGGGGCCCCTGCGGTTCAGAACAACAAACTAATCCCAAACCCCAGAATCGAGCCGATTGCAACCGGCGGAAGCGCAGGCAGCGTTATTTTCTTTTTTCCCTGGATGTAGAACAGCAGACTTATCAATCCGGCTAAACCGCCGAGTGCTGTGATGACTGCGTTGCTCAGCGCGTAATCCCGCAGGACCGAGGTTGCGAACATCAGGGGGATTGCCAAGTCACCTGTACCTAAGCCGAGGTTTTTTTTGCCGAATGGAATCAGGAACATGAACGGGAACCTGCCCTTGCCTTTTTCCGCAAGGTAAACCATGTGCTTTGTTCCGAAAACTGCGATGAGGTCGTAGATTGCGAGGAGCGAGAGGAAGAGGAACGCGGGAAGCACTGCAAGTGAGGCGCCGAGGAACGAGCCGATTCCAGTGATTGTCAGGATGAGCGCGGCGTTCATTACCGATATGTTTTTCCTTTCCCATAGGATTACGGGTATGAGGAGTATCGTCATCAGAAAACCGTAATCGCCGAAGATGCACCACAGGGTTATGGAAATTCCGGTGAAGATTGAAAGTGCCACTAAAATTTTTATCAGGATGTCAAGGCCGAATTTTAGGAGCAGGATTAGAACTCCGGTCATGACGAGGATGTAGACCAGAAGTTGGACAGAAGAATACGGACTTTCAGGATTCTGGACAGCGGGTTGGATGACTTCTGCTTGGATTTTTCCGAGTAGGTCGTATCCCACGTACAGACCGATAACTTGGACCGAGAGATATATCAGGATTGCTGTGAGCAGGGGTTTGTATTTCATCGTATAGAAATTACATCTCGGTTATTTTAT
>Ga0209609_10000462_pt1 | contig 24521 bp, 21 predicted proteins | sample LakKivw325mmetaG_FD_184136 | JGI IMG/M metagenome (GOLD analysis project Ga0209609, IMG submission 184136) | Anoxic lake water microbial communities from Lake Kivu, Rwanda to study Microbial Dark Matter (Phase II) - Lake Kivu water 325m metaG... | ecosystem: Environmental > Aquatic > Freshwater... | reverse complement strand
GTAATAACTAAATAGCAATAGAACAATGGAGCAATGGAGCAGTTGAACCATGGAATCGAATAATGTTTAATTTCGTAAGTCATAATTCCAATCCGGTATGCGAACATTGCCTCTTATAGTTTGCATCTTCCTTATCTTTCAGGGCTGCTCATCGCAACCTGTGTCCAATCGCGTTCCGGTCCGTCAGGATGTCCATGCCTGTGTCATCATCACCGGTGCCGAACGAACGGACATCTATTTCCCCTGGCTCTCCGGCAAGCGCATTGCCATCGTCGCCAACCAAACCTCGTTGATAGGCCATACGCCTCTCGTCGATAGTCTGGTGCATGCCCGATTCCGGGTGGTTAAGATATTCAGCCCGGAGCACGGATTCAGGGGCACGGAGGATGCCGGACAGGAGATTGGCAACATGACGGATAAAGTTACCGGCATACCAATCATCTCTCTCTACGGCGATCATTTCAAGCCTTCGGAAGGGGATCTGAAAGGCGTAGATGTCGTGCTTTTCGACATCCAGGATGTGGGCGTGCGCTTCTTCACCTATATCTCGACCCTGACCTACGTGATGGAAGCGTGCGCCGAGAACCATGTTCCGGTCATCGTCCTGGACCGTCCCGATCCCAACGGCGACTATGCCGACGGGCCGATGCTCAGGAAGGAGTATGCCTCGTTCGTGGGCCTCCATCCCGTGCCCATCGTCTATGGCATGACCATCGGAGAGTATGCTGAGATGGTCAACGGAGAAGGATGGCTGAAAAACGGCATGAAAGCCGATTTGACGGTGGTACCGCTGAAGGGTTATGATCATTCGTGCCGTTATGACCTGCCTGTGAAGCCCTCACCCAACCTGCCTACTGCCAATGCGGTGAGGCTATACCCATCGCTGGCGTTATTCGAGGGGACAGTGGTAAGCGTCGGCAGGGGCACCGCTCACCCCTTCGAGGTGTACGGCCATCCGAAGTATATGACTGGATCTTACACCTTTACGCCACACAGCATGCCGGGTGCCAAGCACCCACCGTATGAAGGTGTGGCTTGCTACGGATTCAATGTGTCGGGTTCATCTGCAGGCGAACCGGGAAACAAGCGGATAGAGCTGGTGTGGCTGATCAATGCCTACCGGTTTCTTCCCGATTCAGCGACATTCTTTAATGCTTACTTTGATAAGCTGGCCGGAAGTGATGAGTTGAGGAAGGATATCATTGCCGGGAAGAGCGAGGAGGCGATCAGAGAGAGCTGGAAGGGGGATATGGAAGGGTTTAGGAAGATAAGAAAGAAATATCTGCTTTATCCGGATTTTAAATAAAGGTGTATAGAAATGTTGCTAATGCGGCACGCGTTGCAAACGCGCGCAAACATTGCTTCTTTACGTCCTTCCGGGGTAGACTTTCAGTGCTTCGGTGAGGCATGTCATGGCTTTCTTTAGCTCTTCGACATTGAGGACATAGCTTATCCTGACCTCATCAAGGCCGCGGCCCCGGGTGGCATAGAAGCCTGTGGCGGGAGCGAACATGACCGTTTCGCCGTGATAGTTGAACTCTTCGAGCAGCCATCGGCAAAAGCGGTCGGAGTCGTCAATGGGAAGGCGTGCCACAACATAGAAAGCCCCTTTGGGCGTGGGGCACATGGCGCCGGGGATGCTGCTGACGGCTTCCACCACCGTGTTGCGGCGGGCATGGTATTCGTCAAGAATCTCCGCGAAATAGGTCTCGGGCACATCGATGGCGGCCTCGGCGGCCACCTGTCCGAAGGTGGGGGGACTCAGCCGTGCCTGGGCGAACTTCAGCGCCGTCTGCATGACCTCATGGTTGCGCGAGATCAGGGTGCCGATGCGGAAACCGCAGGCACTGTAACGCTTCGACACCGAGTCGACCATAACCACGTGCTTCTCCAGCCCCTCCAGGTTCATGACCGAATAATGCTGTGAGTTATCATAACAAAATTCCCTGTAAACCTCATCGGCAATGAGAAAAAGATCATGTTTGAGAACGATCTCCCTCAACCTCTCCAGCTCTTCTTTCGAATAGAGATAACCCGTCGGATTGTTCGGGTTGCAGATCAGGATAGCCCTGGTCTTGGGTGTGATGGCCTTCTCAAACTCGGCGATGGGAGGCAGTGCAAAATCCGACTCGATATATGACGGTATGGGCCTGATGACGACGCCGGCGTTGACGGCAAAACCGTTATAATTGGCATAGAAAGGTTCCGGAATGATGACCTCGTCGCCCTGGTCCATGCAGGAACCAAAGGTGAACAGGATGGCTTCGGAGCCTCCTGTGGTGACGATGATCTCATCGCTTGTCACCGCGATGTTCTTGCTTTTATAATACTGCGTCAGCTTCTGGCGGTATGAAAGAATACCGGCGGAGTGACTGTAGGCCACCACCTTCTCATTGAAATGACGGATAGCATGTAAAGCTTCCTCAGGCGTCTCAATGTCGGGCTGACCAATGTTGAGGTGATAGACTTTGATCCCTCTTTTCTTGGCTTCGTCGGAAAAGGGTACCAGCTTGCGTATGGGTGAGGCAGGCATACGCCGTCCTTTTTCGGAGATCGTGGGCATAGTGTATGGTGTTTTAAGATTGCCGTTTTTATACTGCAAATATAATTTTTTTCCTGACCGGACATATAATAAAACCGGTGGTTGGGAACCACCGGCGGCAGATTGCAGATATAACGTAGCCGGTGGTTACAGAACCACCGGTTACATGGGAAAATATCATGTTCCGAAGGATTACTTGGGGACTGGGGTCGAATTCTGGTCGATGTTTTTCTCGGGGATGGTCTCGCTGGGAGGTGCTACCACATTACCGGTGATGCGGAGGGTCACCGGGTTGGTTTTGGCGTTGGATTCGACGGTAATGGTTTTGTTGATCACGCCCAGCCTGTTGGTGGCGTACTTCACCTTAATGACATCATTCTTGCCCGGCAGAATGGGTTGGCGTGGCCAGCTTGGGACGGTACATCCGCATGATGAGCGGACATTGGTCAGAACCAAGGGCTCCTTACCGGTGTTGGTGAATGTGAACTCGCATTCGCCATTGGCGTCCTGTGTGATGGTCCCATAGTCATGAACCAGCTTATCAAAGCTGATATCAGGCGCATTGGGATTTTCCGGCTGATCTGTCTGAGCATTCACCGTGAAAAAAGCAAATGCAATGATTCCGATTAATAAAGCGATTTTTTTCATGTGGTTTAAGTTTTAAGATTTCACTGCATAAACACCATGCAAAATTAAGGATTATGTTAATTAATACCAATAATTATTTCTATTTCATCAATATCTGATGCTCAGTTTGTTGAACATCGTCTTGTCGTTCATGATGTTGATGGCTTTTTGCAATTCGTCGTCAATATGGCTGATGACCCGGAAATAAGCGTTCACATCGAATAAATTCCGTGCTATTAACGCTTTGATGTCATATGTAATTTCATCCCTGGAGGTGTCAAAGCCCTTTTGGTCTTTTTTAACGCCTTCTTTCTCAGCATAATTCATGAAGCGGTCTATCATCTGGTCATCGACGGTAAAGCCCTGGTTAAAGCTGTTAAAATCGGGGTATTTATGTTGTATCGCTTTCCGGTTATTGTCAAGGTAATCCAGTACGAAGCTGTTGAAAACGTTTTTCCTTCTGAGGTCGACATAATAATCCGAGAAGCGTGATGAATCATAGGGTATGAACACGTCGGGCATGATACCGCCGCCGCCATATACGGTGCGGTGTGCCGGGGTGAAGTATTTCAGCGAATCGGGGAAATGGATACTGTCGGCATGGACCAGCTCTCCATGTTTCACCCTGTTGGAAAGGTCTTCGAAGTAAGCTTCATTGCCTTCGGCATAAGATTTCTGTATGCAACGTCCTGTGGGAGTATAGTACTTGGCTGTGGTCAGGCGTATGATAGATTCATCGGGCAGGCGGAAAGGTTTCTGCACCAATCCTTTGCCGAAGGAGCGGCGGCCGACGATGATGCCGCGGTCCCAGTCCTGCACGGCACCCGACACGATCTCGCTGGCGGAGGCCGAGCCCTCGTTGATCATCACCACCAGGCGACCCTTCTCAAAATCACCCGAGGAGGTGGCTTTGTAGTCGGTGCGCGGACTTTTCAATCCCTGGGTGTAGACAATCAGCTTGCCGTCGGGCAGAAATTCATCTGACAGCTCGACAGCGATGTTAAGGTATCCGCCCGAGTTATAGCGCAGGTCAAGGATCAGGTTTTGCATGCCCTGGGCTTTCAAATCCTCCACGGCCTTATGAAATTCGTCTATGGTGGTCCTGGCAAAACGGTTCAGCTTGATGTAACCAATATTGTTCGACACCATATAAACGGCATCGATGCTGTTGATAGGTATCTCATCCCTGGTGATGGTGTAATCGATCAGATCTTTTTTCCCTTTTCGCAGGATCGAAACAGTCACCTTGGTGCCTTTGGCTCCGCGCAGCTTTTTCATCACCCAGTCATTATTGATTGAGGGTCCTGTAGCACCTTCCCCATCGATCTTCACAATCTTGTCACCGGCCAGGATGCCCAGCTTTTCCGAGGGGCCTCCCGGGACAGGTGAAATGATAAGAATGGTATCCTTGAAGATCTGAAACTGCACACCGATGCCCTCGAAGTTTCCCACAAGGGGTTCATTGGTTCTTTCCACCTCATCTTTGGGGATGTATACCGAGTGAGGGTCGAGGTGCTTGAGCATTTCGACGATGCCGTCTTCGACCAGTGCCGGTTCGTTAACCGTGTCGACATAAAAGAAATCGATGATCTGCAGGGTTGCCGCCAGTTTCTGATAGGTCGCTTTGGCATCGGGCGTCTGGGCACGACCGCTGCCGGGTGAAAGAAGAAACAGCGCCACACAGAACAAAACTGTATACAACGGAATGTATATTCTGACTATTCGTTTCATTTTTTATTTTTTTGCAAAGTTATGAATCAAAGGCTTTATCTGTTCCGGGAGCCCCTCTTTTTCATAAAAACGTAACTGCAACAACATGCCGTCTGTCATATGAAATCGATAGAAAAAATCATCAGACCTTCCCTCCGTTATATTGACGATAAGCGTTCTGAAAGGACACATAACGGCACTTAAATGATGCACCGGATTCAAACCTGCCACATGGCATAATTCCCCGACCGGGATTGATAAAAAGCGGTCGAAATTAAACATTTTAATTATCTTTGGGTTGGTTAAATGCCACTTTTAACACTGTTTAACATTTTCAAGAGATAAGGCATGACGACTTACAATGCCAGGATCGTCAGAGGGAATTACAGGTAAACAGAATATACGTATATGGAGACCGAGCGGAAAAAATTTCTCAGGAGTCTTGTCTTTCCTTCCATTTTCCTTATTTTTCTATGGCTGATCCGTATTTTCGAATCGCTTTTTTCAATCGATCTGGGATTCCTGGGTATTTATCCTCTTAAGGCCAGCGGATTGATCGGCATCGTGACCGCCCCCCTGGTGCATGCGAGCTTCGCCCATCTGGCAGCCAATTCAATTCCCCTGTTTGTACTGTCGGTGGGCATATTCTATTTTTACAGAGAGATAGCTTACTGGATTTTCTTCCTCATCTATTTCATGACGGGTCTCTGGACCTGGTTCTTTGCACGTGAAGCCTATCACCTGGGTGCCAGCGGATTGATCTATGGCTTCGCTTCTTTTCTTTTTTTCAGCGGACTGATCAGGAAAGATGTACGCCTTTCCATCGTCTCATTTATTGTCGTTTTCCTTTACGGGGGGATGGTATGGGGTATTTTTCCCAATTTCATCCCGGAAAAGAACATTTCCTGGGAGTCGCATTTGATGGGGATGCTCGCCGGATTGGTGCTGGCGGTCTATTTCAGGAAGTACGGGCCACAAAGAAAAAAGTACGACTGGGAGTATGAAGAAGAGGATGAGGATGAAGAAGGTGATGAAAGTGAAGACAGGTACTGGGAAGTCCCCGGTGACACAAAGGAAAAGAAGAAATCATCCGGTCATGACTCCGGCGATGACATGAAAATAACCTATCATTACAAGCCATCCTCCAAGAAAAAACAATAGGCTATCGTGAGCAGGAACTTCTATTTCCTGCTCTTGAGCCAGAGCCGGTCATAAAGGAACAGGATTATGGCAGTGCCTATGCCTATTCCGGTGAATACGATCCAGATATTGGAAGGATGGTAGCGGTTCCACAACATGTCGGTCAGCTGTTGATGGTTAAGGCCCATCAGTTCGCAGGCCCTGTTAATATAGTCGTTTTGTGTAAAGGTTTCAGAGATATGCGGTATACTTAAGCCTCTGGCGGCCACTTCCCTCTGGAGAAGTGATATTTTATCGGCTATCCGGGTATAGACTCCTCCCGACAGGATGCCGGCCAGGAAATTGCCACCGGCCAGGGGAAGAAAAGAACAGCCCATATACAGAGCCACTTTATCAGGCGGTGCTATCCGGCCTATATATTCCGTGATCTTTGGCGAGCTCGACATCTCACCCAACCCAAAAATAAGCAGTGACAGAAAAAGATAGATGCCGTTCTGGGTAACGAACCACAGGCCGATGCCCATGGCGCCCACGATGATACCCGATATCATGGCATTCAGAGGCTTGAAACGCATGACGAACGAGGAGACCAGGATTTGAAAGAAGATGATATATAATGCGTCAAGGTCAGATAATATCTCAGGGGCAATGGTACCCTGTGCCGTGCCAATGGCCGCCGCCAGCCCCGGTGACACAGAGGCCAGAGCATGGTAAATGCCGGTGGTATCGACCCACTGGTTGATAAAAACAGGCAGGGTGTAAAAAAGCTGGTTGTACATGGCCCAAAAACCAATGATAATGAGAAGGAAGACCAGGAATTTCAGGTCGGTCAGGGCAATGAAAATGTTTTTGAAAACATGTCCTATGGCTTTCAGCAGCGGATCGGTGTTCTTCTGACGTGGCGGCTCCTTGTAAATGAAAAGGACGATGATCATGTTGAGGCAGATGATCACCGACGACATGATGAAGACATAATGCCAGTCGATCGCCCTGAACTTGGAGGCGAATATGGGCCCTATGAAAGCCCCGATGTTGACCATCATATAGAAGATTCCGAAGCCGATCGATGAGGTCTCCTTGTCGGTGGTCTTGGCCACCGTGGCTGAGACGATGGGCTTGAACAGGGCCGCACCGATGCCAACATAGAAAAAGATGAAGAACATCCCGCCGTAGGACCGGAATTTACCCATGAGGTAATAACCCGAGATCAGGATGAGATAGGCGATGATGAGCACCCGTTTATATCCGAACCTGTCGGCGATGGCGCCGGTGATGATGGGCAGAAAATAGAGCGACATGACGACGGTGCCGACGAGTATCCCTTTCTGTGACTGTGTGAAGCCCAGCGCTCCCGTGTCGGTGGAGCCTGTAAGGTAAAGAGCCAGTACCATGAACATGCCGTACCAGGCCCAGCGCTCGAAGAGCTCCATCGTGTTGGCCGACCAGAAGGAGCCTGGGAACTTGCGGAAAACCCCAGATATTCTGCTCATAATGTGTATGGTTATGTGTTGACGACCTTATCCCCTGAAGAAGTCCTACTATAACCGTTTGTTAAACATGAAAGAGCAAGACCTGTATCTTGAGATTTGCAAATGTAAAATTTTGTTTTGGATGATGAGGGTAATATAAGAGGATATCATGATTCAGATTATTTCAGGTATCGGGCATTCGGTAATGAAGCCCATAACGGTATTCGCCAATCGCTTTTCGGTTTATCGTATCACAGGGTATCACCGACAGTGACGTACGGCCGGATGATACTGAAGAGAGAGTCGCTGATTACATTTGCGGTTTGCAGCTCATCCAGGGAATGAAAAGCACCGTTTCTGTTCCGGTAATTGACGATGGCTTTCACTGCATTGATATCCAGGTACGGATGGCGCAGCAACTCGCTGAAAGTGGCTTTGTTGACATCCATCTTGTGGATCAGGAGGGTATCGACCGTCACATGATCAAGGAGTGGTAACACTCTGGTGCTGTCCATGCCGTAGACTTCAAAGAGCTGTTCTTTACGGCAGAAGCCGCCGAGCAGGTCACGGTAGCGGATGATCCGGACAGACAATTTGGGGCCGATGCCTTTCAGAGCATCAAGGCCGGCCGAGTCCGCCGCATTCAGCTCCACCATTATATGTTCCCTGCTGCCTGTTTTTTTCTGTTGCTGAGATGTCCGGACAGGATAGGATCCCTTTCCGGTGTGGTTGTCCCCGGGGCCGGCGTCAACATTATCGGCACCGGATTCCATAGCTTGGTAAAACGCTTCCACCTCGGCAGCATAGGCTGAAAAATCAAAATGCTCTTTGCGCTTCAGCCAGGGTGTCAGGATATTGGCCAGTATCACGAGGAAGATCAGGCATGACAGCACGACGATACCGCGCTGTTCCTTCCTGGTGAAGGTGAAATAATCTTTAATTGCTTGTTTCATTGTCCCTTTTAAAACCGATGCGTCTGCGATTGGACTGCCCCTCCGGTTGTTGCCTCTCTTTCTCCATTTTTCGTAAATATTCAAAGATCAGAAGGATCTTTTTATCATGCCCCAGAAGTTTTTGTTCCATTTTTTCAAGCTTTAATAAAATGTCTTTATGAGTGAGCAGCATTTCCCTGATTTTAATAAAGGCCTCTATTATTCTGATGCTCACTTTAATTGCTCTTTCACTCTTCAAAATATTGGCAAGCATTAAAACCCCATGCTCGGTAAAAACGTATGGCAAATGGCCCCCAAGATATTGTTTGGAAGGTATCGCAAAATGCGATACCATGAAATCTGTTTCTTCTCCCGTTAGCCTGAACATAAAGTTTTCAGGAAAACGTTCAATGTTCTTCTTCACCTGTTCACGTAAACGAATGGCTTTCAACTTATATAGTTCTGCTAAGTCTTTGTCAAGCATTACCTTAAAATACCTTACAAGGTAAATCTTACTGATGATCACTCCTCGGGAACCATTGGGTTTTGTTTCTCAATCATTTCCATTCTGATTTCTCAGTTATACTATTTATCCGCTAAAAATGATTTTGTGACCCTCATCATCAATTTATTTTTTTACTCAAAGTTCCGCGAAGGTGGCACGGAGGGCTATGAAGGTTGCAGATAAGTAATTAGAGGTCTGCAGGTCTGCGGGTCTGCTATCTGCCAATCCCCCGACCTGCCGACCCGTAGACCTGCAGACCTGAGAACCTGAAATCACTCTCCCGCAGCCTGTTTCTTCCCCCGGACGCCTCTCCAGAGAAAGTACACCGGCACGCCGACGAGGACAAGGATGAGACCGCGGCCGGTGAAATCGGGTTTGTAGATGATCAGTACGACGAGGATGAAAATGCATGCGACGATATAGAGGATAGGAAAAATGGGGAATCCGAACGCTTTATAGGGCCTTTCGATATCGGGCCGTTTCCAGCGCAGGACGAAGACGGCGAAGATCGTCAGCACATAAAAGATGATGGCTGCGAACATCACATAATCCAGCAGCTGGGTGTAGGTACCTGTCAGGCACAGGAGGATGCTCCACACGGCTTGTATGATCAGGCTGAAGGCGGGCACGCCCTTGGCATTGAGTTTTCCCATCCTCTTGAAGAAGAGACCGTCTTTGGCCATGGCATAGAAGACCCTGGCACCTGCCAGCACAATTCCGTTGTTGCATCCGAAGGTGGAGATGACCACCACCAGGGCCATGAGCAGCACGGCGGTCTGGCCGAAAATGCCATAGATGGCCGCCGTGGCCACCCTGTCCTCGCTGGCAAACTGAATGCCGCGTGCCAGAACCGAAGCCCCTTCGGGCGAACCCCGTACAGGCAAGGCGATGACATACACCACATTGACCAGGAAATAAATGGTGCACACAGCCAGGGTGCCCAGGAAAAGACTACGCGGGATTGTTTTCTTGGGATTAATGACCTCATCGGAGGTGTAAGTGATGTTGTACCACGCATCGGCAGCAAAGAGCGACCCGACCATCGAGACACCGATGGCGACCACCAGTGCCATACCTGAAATGGGCACGTTCACTCCTCCCCTGACATGCGAGGCGCTCCAGAAATCGGGTGAATGAAAGACACCCAGACGGATATGACCCGCAGCATAGACACCTATAATGATGAAAGCCAGCAGTATAAAGATCTTGGACGAGGTGAAAATGTTCTGAATGATCTTCCCTTCACGGATACCCCTTGTGTTGATGGCCGTCAGAAGAATGATCAGTAAAATGGTGACGAGCTGGGTTGTGTTGAAATGAAATGTCGTGACACTGAACAGGTATTTTTGTTCTGAGATCCATGGTATGATGACGCCGAGAAATTTGGAGAAGGCCATGCCCACGGCGGCTATGGTGCCGCACTGAATGACCATGAACAGGGTCCAGCCGTACAGGAATCCGAACAGGGGTGAATAGGCCTCTCGCAGGTAGATGTATATCCCGCCGGCGTGGGGCAGCATGCAGGCCAGCTCACCATAGGCCAGCGCCGCCAGGATGGTCATGACACCCGTGATGGCCCAGATAACCAGCAGCCACCCCGGTGAGCCGACATTGCGTGCAATATCCGCGCTCACGATGAAGATACCCGACCCGATCATCGAGCCCATAGTGATAGCCGTGGAATCAAAAAGATTGAGTGATTTCCTGAATTTGCCCTGGTCTGCCATCAAAAATGACTTGTTCGATTTTTCCTTATTAACTTATCAAAAGTAACAATTAGCCCCGGGAGACATACTTCCACATCATGGTGATAAGGATAAAAAAACGGATATTTTCATTTTGTCTGCCTGAGTTTGCTTCTGCGTATTCCGTAAACGAAATAAATGACAAATCCGATTGCCATCCATATCAGAAGCCGTAACCAGGTATCCACGGGCAGCGACACCATATTTGCCAAACAAACGGCAGCACCAAGGATAGGCACTACAGGAACCCACGGTGTGCGGAAAGGCCTTTTTACATCCGGTCGTGTCTTACGCAGAATAATGATGCTGACACATACGATAACAAAAGCAAGCAAGGTGCCTATAGAAACCAGTTCACTCAAAACATCAAGAGGTAAAACACCACCGATAATCATAGCCACAAATCCCGTTAAGAGCGTGCTGACAAACGGAGTTTTAAAACGTGGATGCATTTTCGAAAAGACAGGTGGTAAAAGACCATCTTTCGCCATGAAATAAAATATCCTGGGTTGACCCAGCAAGTGTACCAGAATAACGGAGCTCAAGCCTGCAAGAGCTGCAATCTTGATGATCGGTCGAAGCCAGAACATTTTCTCTCCCATGGCATTAACGCCGACAGCCATCGGATCGGCGACATTCAAATGGGTATAGCTGACAATCCCCGTGAGAACAAGAGCCACCAGGATATATAAAAATGTAGAAATACCCAATGATCCCATGATCCCGATAGGCATGTCACGCTGAGGATTTTTAGCTTCCTGGGCAGCTGTGGAAACCGCATCAAAACCAATATAGGCGAAGAATATCACCCCTGATGCACGGAATATACCCGACCAGCCAAAATTGCCAAATCCCCCGGTATTTTTGGGTATAAAAGGATGCCAGTGAAATGTTTTGACGAAATAGAATCCTGTGATGATAAAGAGGATGATCACCCCCACTTTGACTATAACCATGACATTATTTAAAATTGCCGATTCCTTGATGCCGATGACCAGTGCCATTGTGAGAAAGGCTATAATGAACATGGCAGGCAGGTTACAGATGGCCGTGATATGCTGAAGTGATTCGGCGTTTATCCCATTACCGGCCAGCTCCTGTATGAGTGATAAGGTTTCAGGCTTCCATCCCATACCAGGAACGTTTATCAGGGTGGAACCTGCAGGAGCTATAAGGGAAACAGGCAAATGAATATTAAAATCTGCCAGGAAACTCACCATATAACCCGACCATCCCACCGCAACAGCAGAACATGCAAAAAGATATTCAATGATAAGATCCCAGCCGATGATCCAGGCAAGAAACTCCCCAAGTGTAGCATAAGCATATGTATATGCACTGCCGGCGATAGGTATCATGGAAGCGAACTCCGCATAGCATAATCCTGAAAATGCACAGGCGATACCTGAAATGACAAAAGAGATCACAATAGCAGGTCCGGCATACTGGGCTGCAGCCTGCCCTGTGATTACAAAAATACCGGCACCAATGATGGCGCCGATTCCTAATGTAGTTAGATTAAGAGGTGTCAATGCCCGTCTAAATCCATGCTCCTCACTTTTTGAACTCTGTATTAATTCATTAATCGGTTTTGTAGCAAATAGCCGTTTGTTCATTGTGGAATCCGTTTATAAAAATCTATTTACCTCATTTCAAAAATAAGAATTCAATTGATCCGGCAATATGGCAAAAAAAAATAATATGGACGGGAATTAATCAGGAAAAGATGTTGATTTCAACATTCTTTTTTAAGTATTGCATGACCAATTTTGCAATCCAGACATCGTTTTTGGTCACAATAGTGTTCTTTCAGTTCCATCATCGCCTGAGAAGAAAATGCACAATCTATTTTGATTCCAAGATGACGCCATTGATTTGATATTGAATTTTCTTCAGCAGGTAATTTAGTCAGGAAATCAAGTGCGCGTTCTTTAAGCCCGGGATTATCCTTACTCATCCCATATACAAAAATGAATGGTATCACTGTATTTATAAGTAACAGGTCGACTGTTTTCACACCTATCCTTTTAGTTATGCTGACAGATTTTCTGTCAAAAATATAATGCGAGGTCCAGTACTCCGAACACTTCAGGTCAAACAGGTTCCTTAAATCGTATAATTGCTGCGAGGAAATCACTTCAGAGAACAGGCCCTGAGATTGACAGAGCAGGCAGGAAAATTGTGAAATACGGATCGTCGGAAAATTTGAAGGTCGCAGTCGCAGAAATTTCCAAAGATGAGGATCAATGGGTTTAAGGGCATATTTTTTTTGCAGAAACCTATATTCTTTAGCCAGTTTACGGGGATATTCATCGTGGTATTTCTTTTTCAACATGCCTGCCTGCCCGTAAAGAAGGGCCTCAATCTGAAAGATGTCATCGCGGTGACGCGATAATACTTTGAATGGTAATGATTTGGCCAGCAGCTCAAAGGGTCCGCTATTGAGCCTGAAACCGAAATTACGTGCCAGCATGAAATAAAAAGCCTCCTCCCAGTCATTATTACATGCCTGGTAGGTCTGAAGGATATGACCCTCTTTTTCTTCCAGCCGTTCCACCAGGAGTCGTTCAAGCATGGAACGAACGATCAGGGGATGGACCTCATCCATCAGTTTCTCACAGGGTATCCAGTTCATGTTCTCCATCATGTCCCGGTAGCGTTCATACAGGAGCGCGTTGAACCTGCCCTTCAGGGCCACTTCAGGTATCATCTCGCCGTTGCTCCTCCGGATGATCTTATCCGACTCATAAACAACATGAAGAATGATGTTCTGATAGGCCTCATCATCCTGGTGTTTATGCCTGAGCCAGTCTGATGACCTGACATGACACTCCACATTACCGGCCCACAGCGTTTTGCCAATGCGAATGCGGGCATTGAGAAAATCAGGTCCCGAATCCCTGTTATGTTGCCCGGGATGCAGTACCACCACCTCCTCACCATCGGCTGTTAGTAAATCATTGGTTAACAGCCGGAACTTCCATAAATGATGTAAAAATTGTTCATTCATACGATCGGTCTTTTATGGTTAATTCAAAATCTGACGATTTGTGACCCCATTTTTTAAAAAATTTGGAATTGATCTTTTAACATTCTACCTTTGCGCTATGGCATTATATAGTATCAAGCTTCATGAAAGATCTGGATCGGTTGATTTCTGATATCGAGCTAAAGGTGAAGAAGTTAATAGATCTGAATCAAAAACTTGAAGCCGAGAATAAAGCCATGAAACAAAACATTGACGATCTGACACAAACCATAAATAAACAAACCGATACAATAAAAACCTTAGAAGAACACGTTAATCAAAATAGTCAATTAAAATCCCTGGAAGCGAGCCAGGGTAGTGTTGAGTTAAAAAATAAAATATCCCGCCTGGTACGGGAAATTGACAGATGCATCGATCTTTTAAACGTTTAAAAGATTAACATACCGTTCAGTAGACATTATGAATAAAATAACCACCACAGTGAGCATTGCCGGCAGATCCTATCACCTCCATATTGCTAGCCAGCATGAGGAACTGGTGAAAAAAGCAGCCTTGGCTATCGACAACATGATGAAGGATTATTCCGGGCGTTATGCTTTTCGGGATAACCAGGATCTTCTGGCCATGGTCTCACTGAGTCTGAGCACCAATGCACCGCAAGGCGGGAGGCATTCATCCCCTGCCGATCCATCGCTCATCAGGAGACTGGAGGTCATTGATAACATGTTATCCGAGGCGTTTTAGACAAGGATGTATCCTGACGTTCTTTGAAAATATTTAAGTTACAACCCGCATTAATTCAACAGTTTGTAAACTCAACACTATTTTAATGTCGGATAGTCTCTGTTGTTCCAAGAGCAGGCCTCATTCCGGTTTGCCGGGATTATGCATAGCATGACGGTGGACGTTCGAAGAAAACAGGTTATCCAAATCGTTTAATTTGGGGTTTACCATAACTCCGGGATTATATGCGGGTTTTTTATTTTAACGAGCTGATTAGCAGCATGATTTACATTTTACAAACTAAATCAACCTGTCGTCATGTATACATTCATTATCATTATTTACATATTGATTGCTGCCGTCGCGGGGTTGGCCGTTGGTTTTTTCGTGACCAGCACCGTCCTGAAGAAGACAATCGAGAAGAAGAGTGAAAACATCCTGAAGGAAGCGGAAGAGAAAGCTGAGGTGATCAAAAAGGACAAGATCCTGCAGGCCAAAGAAAAATTCCTTCAGCTCAGGGCAGAACATGAGAAGATCATCCAGGAGAAAAACAACATCCTTCAAAAAAACGAAAACCGGATAAAACAGAAGGAGGTAGCCGTCAACCAGCGGCTGGAGGAGATACAGCGCAAGCAGAAAGAAGTCGCCACCATCAGGGGCAATCTCAACTCACAGCTCGAGATCGTCAACAAGAAACAACAGGAGCTGGAGAAATCCTACCACAAACAAATCGATCTCCTCGAATCGATCTCCGGCATGTCGGGCGCCGAAGCCAAGACACAACTGATCGAGAGCCTGAAGGAGGAAGCCAAAGCCGAGGCTATCAGTCACATGCGTGAAATTGTGGAGGAAGCCAAAGTCACCGCCAACATTGAAGCCAAGAAGATCGTCATTGAAACCATACAGCGCACGGCGGTGGAACATGCCGTGGAGAACACCGTGTCGGTATTTAATATTGAGAACGATGAGATCAAAGGCCGCATCATAGGTCGTGAAGGGCGTAACATCAGGGCTTTGGAAGCCCTCACCGGCATTGAGATCATCATCGACGACTCACCCGATGCCATCATCCTCTCCGGCTTCGATCCGGTACGGCGCGAAATTGCACGCTTGTCCTTGCATAAGCTCGTCACCGACGGACGCATCCATCCCGCCAGGATAGAAGAGGTGGTGGCGAAGACAAAAAAACAGATCGAACAGGAGGTCATAGAGATCGGCAAACGCACCAGCATCGACCTGGGCATCCACAACATGCACCATGAGCTCGTGCGCATGATCGGCAAAATGAAATACCGTTCTTCTTACGGTCAGAATCTCCTGCAACATTCCAAGGAGGTGGCCAATCTCTGTGCTACGATGGCTGCGGAGCTGGGCCTGAATCCCAAGATCGCCAAGCGGGCCGGTCTACTCCACGATATCGGCAAGGTGCCCGACAACGAGCCCGATCTGCCTCATGCTATCCTGGGCATGAAGATGGCCGAGAAGTTCAAGGAGAAACCCGAGATATGCAATGCCATCGGTGCCCACCACGATGAGGTGGAGATGGATTCGTTGATAGCACCCATTGTGCAGGTGTGTGATGCCATCTCGGGAGCACGTCCGGGGGCACGGCGTGAGGTGGTGGAAGCTTACATCCAGCGTTTGAACCACTTGGAAGAACTGGCGCTCTCTTACCCCGGGGTAGTCAAGACCTATGCCATACAGGCCGGTCGTGAGCTGCGCGTGATCGTGGGCGCCGACAAAGTATCCGACGCCGAAGCCAACCAGCTCGCTTTTGATCTGTCACGCAAGATACAGGATGAGATGACCTATCCCGGCCAGATAAAGATCACGGTCATACGCGAAACCAGAGCCATCAGCTTTGCCAAATGACATCCTGAGGCCCTTCCTTCACACAGAAAAATCAAAGCTCTTCCAACAGTGCCGTGAAGATCCTTATCAGGTCTTTTTCGGCACGGGCAGCCGTAGTCAGTATATCGTCAATGCTCAGTGGCACAAGGTGGTCGGGGTCACACTCGTCGGTGATGACGGAGATGGCTGCACAGGGCAGGCTCATGTGCCTGGCGACGATCACCTCCGGCACCGTGGACATCCCGACGACATCGCCACCGATGGTTTTTATGTACCGGTACTCCGCCCTGGTCTCAAGCAAAGGACCGGCGACGGCCACATAGACTCCTTTGTGGAGCGTGATACCCAGGCGGGCAGCAATGACAGCTATCTTATCATTAAGAAAAGGCGAATAAGGTTCGCTCATGTCAGGAAACCGTGGTCCCAGCCCATCCAGATTGGGGCCTATCAAAGGATTGCCGGGCATGAGGTTGATGTGATCATCGATCAGCATGAGGGAGCCTTTGTGAAAAGCAAGGTTCACCGCCCCGCCGGCGTTGGAGATAAGCAGGTACCTGACTCCGAGCAGCTTCATCACCCGAATGGGCAGTGTCAGCTGCTCAAAGGAGTATCCCTCATAATAATGAAACCGCCCTTTAAAGACGATGACCTTCTTCCCTCTCAATGTCCCGTAAATCAGCTGTCCCGAATGAAACTCCACCGACGACACCGGAAAATGAGGTATCTCATGATAAGGCGTGATGATATCCGTCTCTATCTCACCTACCATCTGTCCGAGACCCGTGCCCAGGACGATGGCGACATCCGGTGCATGATAGCCTTTCTTCTTCAGAAATTCAGCGCTTTCAGTGATTTTTTTCATCATGGCCTGCAACACATTTATAAAGGCATCAAATTTAGGAAACTTATTCACTCATTCCGCGGATCTTTTTTTACCGGCAGCCTGGCTATTTTTTCAACCGTCAGGCTGGGGTAGCCGAATTCTTCAGTGACCGTTCCCAGAATAAGATAAACACCGCTGCCGGTAAAGGGATAACTCTTCAGTGTATCCGGAAAATGAACCGTATCAAAGAATTCCCCTGACACATCGAGGAATGTCCCGAAATGCATCAGCTCTTTTTTCACTGTTTTCACATACTTGATGGTGACCAGGCGACCGGCCATCCTGACTTTTTTACCCACGGCACCCATCATCTCCCTTGCTTTTATCTCGCCCCGGAAGGATGTCTCAAGCATATCGAACGGTGACATGGTGACGGGGAACCCCAGCATCTCGATCTCGTCATAGGCATTCTCCAGATCGGTTTGCATCAGCTGAGGCAGTTTGTAGGTCCTGGCAGGCAGATGGAAAAGCGAATGATGACTGTTTTCACTGTTTGTTTTTCCGAAGAAAAGATGGGCCTGCCATAGCAGTTCCGCCTTGGATTGACCCGTGAAGCGGAAGGCCCCCGTGCGTATGAGGATGATGACCTGTTCCAGGTGCACCTCCATCCTGCCGATAAAATCCTCAAGGCTTTGGTATTCGCCGTTACGCAAGCGTTCCTCAGCTATTGCCCGGCCAATTTTTTCCTCGAGGCCGGTGACATGAATAAAACCGATATAGACTTCTTTTCCCGTGATTGTTGTGAGGTAATCGCTATGATTGACACAGGGGAGACGGATGACGGCGCCCTGGCGTTGTGCCTCGTTAAAGTAAACCCACCGGTGGTAGAAACCGCCGAAATTATTAATGACTGCCACCATGAACTCCAACGGGTAGTGGGCCTTGAGGTAGAGGCTCTGAAAGCTCTCCACGGCATAGGAGGCCGAATGAGCTTTAGAGAAGGAATAGCCGGCGAAGGATTCGATCTGGCGCCACACCTCATTGGTGATGCTGTCAGGGTATCCGAACGATTGACAATTGGAGAAGAACTTACCCTTTATCAGCTCAAACTCTTTCCGTGACCGTGATTTGCCGCTCATGGCCCGGCGCAGGATATCGGCGTCGGCCATGTCGAGACCGGCAAAGTGATGACATACTTTCAGCACGTCTTCCTGGTACACCATCACGCCATAGGTTTCTTTCAGCTGTTCCTCCATCACCGGGTGGATGTACGAAAAATCGTGCGGATGATGGAACCGGTAGATGTATTCACGCATCATGCCTGACTTGGCCACGCCGGGGCGTATGATGGAGCTGGCAGCCACCAGCGAGAGGTAGTCGTCGCACTTCAGTTTCTTCAGCAGCCCGCGCATGGCGGGGCTCTCCACATAGAAACACCCGATGGTCTCACCGCTTCTGAGCTGGCGTTTGACATCGGGATCGTTTTTAAAGCGGGCCACCTGGTGCACGTCGATCTTAATGCCTCTGTTGGCGCGGATGATGTCAGCGCAATCCTTGATATGGCCTATGCCACGCTGGCTCAGGATGTCGAGTTTCTCAAAGCCGATCTCTTCGGCCACGTACATGTCCCACTGGGTGGTGAGGAAGCCCTTGGGCGGCAGATCCAACGCCGTATAACAAGCCAGCGGTTCTTCCGATATCAGGACACCACCGGCATGGATGCTGCGCACGTTGGGGAAATCGGTCATCATCAGGGCTATGGCGTGGATCCTGCGTGTAATTTCATTGTTATTGATGACGGCCCGGGGATGTGTCAGCAGATTGTCGATCTCCTGTTTGGGCAGGCCATACACTTTGCCAAGCTCACGGTATATGGAGTTACCCACAAAGGTGGACATGGCTCCCAGCAGGGCAGTATGCTCATGGCCATAACGTTTGAAGATATAATCCTGCACCTCTTCACGTTCGCGCCATGAATAATCGATATCGAAATCGGGGGGGTTGGTGCGCCGGGGATTAATGAAACGTTCGAAGTACAGATCAAGTTCGATGGGGTCGACGTCGGTGATCTTAAGACAGTAGGCCACCACGCTGTTGGCTCCGCTGCCGCGGCCTACATGGTAAAAACCGCGCGACATGGAATAGCGTATGATGTCCCAGGTGATGAGGAAATAGGCTGAAAAACCCAGCGTGTCGATGATCTCCAGCTCGCGCCGGAGCCTCTTCTCCGCCTCCTTGTCTTTCCGGCCATAACGGTATACAAGACCCTCCAGGGCCAGCTTTTCCAGCAGGATCTTGTCGTCGTATTTATTGCCTGTGAAGGTCTTTTTATTCTTTATGGAATGAAAGTCAAAATCAATGGAACAATCATCCAGAAGCCGTTCGGCATTACCGGTCATTTCAGGGAAATCTTTCTTTAATTTGGCAACGGCGGGAGCCTCGAGCATGGTCTCATCGGGCCGGGCGATCATGCTACCGGCAAGTTTGGTGATCAGCGTATTATGGTCGATTGCCCGGAGGTTCTGATGCAGGACATATCCGGCCCTGTCGCTGAAGGTGACGGGTTGCAGGAGCACCAGTCTCGATCTGTCGTGACGGTAATCTGTCGACAGCAGCTTACCTGTCTCCGACGGCCTGATGCCGGTGTATTCATTGCCGGTCAGCTCGTTCCTTTTCTTTCTTCCAAAAGGATAAATAAAATAAACGTTATCGAGTGCGGGAGCAGCGGCGGGGTATGGGGCACCGCTGAGATGATGGGCTGTGACCGTTTCGTTCAGCTCACGGAAGCCCTCGTTATTTCTTGCCAGACCGACATAAAGCAGCTCGTCGCCGTTGCGGAATTCAATACCGGCAACGGGCTTGATGTTATTATCCCGGCAAAGCCTGACAAAGTCAATTATCCCGGTCGAATTGCCGATGTCGGTCAAGGCCATGGCAGGGACATGCCTGGCCACCGCCTCTTCAACAAGCTTTTCCAAGGAAAGGGTGCCGTACCTCAGGCTGTAATATGAATGACAATTCAGGTACATAATGCATGAAAAAACATGTTCTTACATGATCCATCCTTTTTTAAATCATTCTGATTTAAGCCAGACAAACAGCCCTTTTCACCGCATGGCGTCCGAACCTGTTTCTGACTTTGTCAATGGCCAGGTAGAGGCTGGTCATTTCGGGCGTATCCTCGAACATATCGAGCTGCTGCACGCCGGGCACCAGATGGCTGAAGCGGACCCCTATCAGCCTTACCAGCATCCTTCTTTTATACAGCAGCCTGAAGAGATCCAGAGCCACGGGCATGAGCTGATGATCGAACGATGTGTAAGGTATATGGCGCTGCAAGGTCTCGGTGTCGAAATTCGAATACCTGATCTTAACGGTGACACAGGAGGTGAGCTTCTGTGACTGCCTCAGCTCATAGGCTATTTTTTCAACCATGGCTGTCAGGATATCCCGGAGCCTGGCCATATCGATGGTGTCGGTGTCGAAAGTCCGTTCGGTGCTGACCGACTTGGCTTCATAATAGGGTATGACAGGCGAAGGGTCGATGCCGTTGGCTTTTTTCCAGATGACAATGCCGTTTTTTCCCATGACCTTCTCCATCATCTCCACAGGTATGCGGCTGAGGGTCTCAATGGTGGTGATGCCCATAGAGCGGAGAAGCTGGTAGGTTTTATTGCCTATCATGGGTATCTTTTTGATAGACAGAGGGAACATGAAAGGTTTGACCCGTTCATCGGGGACATAGATCTCACCGTTGGGCTTGGCTTCATTGGCGGCTATCTTGGATACGGTTTTATTGACTGACAGGCCGAGGGAGACAGGCAACCCGGTATTTTTTATGATCTTGCTCCTGAGCTCCTGCGACCATTTCAGGCACCCAAAATAACGGTCCATGCCGGTGATATCGATGTAATGTTCATCGATGGATGCCTTCTCGAACAGGGGTGACTCTTCGGCAATGATGTCGGTGACTAAGTTCGAATACCTGCTGTAGAGCTCCATGTCGCCCTTGATGATGATGGCGTCGCGGCAGAGGATGCGGGCCATCTTCATGGGCATGGCCGAGCTGACACCGAATTTTCGGGCTTCGTAACTGCAGCTCGCCACCACGCTCCGATCGGAACTGCCGCCGATGATCACCGGCTTGCCAAACAAAGCCGGGTGATGTAACCGCTCGACTGATACGAAGAACGTATCAAGATCGAGGTGGATTATGCTCCGGAAATCAGTGTTCATAAAATTTTTTAAAATTTCTTGCAGTGTAAACAAAATTGAAATAATTTTGATTAAAAATTAATCAGAATTTTGATTACAATATAATCAATTTTTTAATTGCTTTGTTAAAAGATTATAAAATTTTTGGGTCACAGTTGGGATTTAAATGGATAAAGGGTGCAGGGTACGGGTTACGGGTTACGAGTTTAGTCGGGCATTTAAATTCCAAAATGATGACTGATAATAAAAAGTCTAAAAGTTACAGGGATCTGGAAATTTATACCATATCATTCAAGTTGGCAATTGAGGTTCATCATATGACGCTAAAACTACTAAAATATGAATTTTATGAACTTGGAAGTCAGATCAGAAGATCGTCAAAAAGCATAGTTTCAAACATCGTTGAAGGATATGGAAGAAAAAGATATCATGCCGAATTGGTCCGTTTTTTAATTTTTGCTCATTCCTCATGCGATGAAACAATATCTCATTTAAAAATGGTTTGTAAAATTCATTTTCAGGACGAGCTATTAACTGGTTTGATTCAGAAATATGAACAACTCAGCAAAATGATTTTTTCTTTTATCAACTATGTAGAGAATAACTGGAAATATTAACCTGCAACTTGCAACCTGTAACTAATAAACATTATCATTAAAATTGCCATCATGTTTTTCAGCTCCAACATCAAGTTTCTCCGCAACCGCCGGGGCCGCACACAGGATGATGTGGCTGTCGCGCTCAACATGAAGCGGCCGACGCTTAGCGGCTATGAAAACGAGATAGCACAGCCCAATATCCAGGCATTGCTGGCGTTCTCCAGATATTATAATATCGCCATCGACACATTGATTAAAATCGATCTTTCAACCCTCTCCGAAAGCCAGCTATCGCAACTCGAACAGGGCTATGATGTTTACATTACCGGATCTTCTCTGAGGGTGCTTGCCACAACCGTCGACAACGATAACGAAGAAAACATCGAGCTCGTCAACGAGAAAGCCAAGGCGGGTTATGCCAGCGGTTTTGCCGACCCCGAATACATCAGGGTGCTGCCCACCTTTCATCTGCCCTTCCTGTCGAAGCAACGGAAATACCGTGCTTTCCAGATCAGCGGTGACTCCATGCACCCCATCCCCGACGGCTCGTGGGTCATCGGCGAGTATGTCCAGAACTGGAACTTCATCACAAACAAGCACGCTTATATTTTACTCACCAACGATGAGGGCATCGTCTTCAAGGTGGTGGAGAACAAAATCAAAGAAGAAAAAAAACTGATCCTTTACTCCCTCAACTCATTTTATAAGCCTTATGATATCATGATCAGCGAAGTGAAGGAGGTGTGGAAATTCGTTTATTATTTCAGCTCCGTCGTCCCCGAACCCAATATGGAGCAGGAAACGTTTATCGAGACCATACGTGTCCTCAAGAACGAAGTGAAAGCCATCCAGACCCGGCTGAATCTTTAATCATCAGATCATGTATGCAATCATTGACGTCGAGACGACGGGTCTGAGCCCCCGCTTTGAGAAGATCACCGAGATAGCCATCTTCATCCATGACGGCAGGCAGGTGGTGGAAGAGTTCACCACCCTTATCAATCCCGAGAGAAGCATCCCTTACCGTATCATGCAAATGACGGGCATCACCAACAGGATGGTGGCCGATGCCCCCAGGTTTTACGAGGTGGCAAGGAAAATCATCGAGCTGACCGAAGACATGATCCTGGTGGGACACAATGTGGATTTCGATTACAATTTCCTGCGGCAGGAGTTTGGCAGCCTGGGCTATGACTATAAGAGGGATAAGATCTGCACGGCCAAGCTGAGCCGAAAGATCATCCCTTTCAGGAAATCTTACGGTCTTGGCAACCTCTGCCATGACCTTGATATCGAGAATCCGCGCCGTCACCGGGCTGCGGGTGACGCCACTGCCACCATGCGGCTCTTTGAGCTGCTGCTGTCGGTCGATCCGGAGGCTGTCACCGGCTCATACCGCTATCCGGATATGCACCTCGACAGGGAAAAACTCGACCTGCTTCCCGAAGAACCCGGTGTTTATTATTTTTATAATGCCGACGGCGACATCATTTATATCGGCAAGAGTGTCAATATCCGTCAGCGGGTGTTGTCGCATTTCAGCAATAACACGAGTAGGAAAGAGGTCGACCTGAAGAACAACATTGCTGATGTCAGCCATGAGGCGACGGGCAGTGAGCTGATAGCGTTGCTGCTGGAGTCGGCCGAGATCAAGAAGCACACACCATTTTATAACACCACGCAACGGCGGACAGTCTTCTCGTGGGGACTGTATGATTATCCCGATGAGAACGGCTATATACGGCTGAAGATCGAACGCAACAACGGAAAGTATATTCCCTTGCTCTCATACACCTCGCACATGGAAGCCAAAGAGCACCTGTCGCGGCTGGTCGATGACTTCAGGCTCTGCCAGAAACTCTGTGGAATATATAAAACCAAGGGTCCCTGCTTCCATTACCACATCCGGCAGTGCGACGGTGCGTGCGTGAAAGAGGAGAGTCCGGAGGATTATAACGGAAAAGTCAACAAAGCCATCAAACCTTACCTGTTCGACCATGACAGCTTCTTTATCATCGACACAGGGCGGAATAAAGAAGAACGCTCGGTAGTGTGCGTTGAGAACGGTAAATACCTCGGATTCGGATTTATCGACATCACCTGCAACGACATCTCCCATGACACACTCAGGGCATGCATCCGCAGTTACCGGGACAACAGGGACGTGCAGCAGATCATCAAGGGGTATTTGAGGAATGGCAGGGTGGAGAGGGTGATTGCGTTTTAAAACCTCACCTCTACCCCTCTCCGGTAATGACCTCACCCCAACCCCTCTCCTTAAAAGGAGAGGGGCTTTAAGTTAGTCTCCCCTTCTCCTTGAGGAGAAGGGGTTGGGGGAATGAGGTGCTTGATCAGAAGAAGGGGCCGGGGGATGAGGTTGTCTCAGCCTGGGGTGTGAAAGGACCCAGGGTGCCCAACCCGGCCGGCTCCTTCACCAGATACACCGGAAAAGTATGCTCATGTGCCGCAGCTTCGATGACCGACTTGACGGAACGGTTCACCCAGTTACGGATGGCCCCCCTGATGATCTTGTGCTCCCCGGTCAGAAATTCGTCCAGAAGGTAATAATCGGGCGGGTCGTAGCCCTCAAAAAACATAGGTAGGATTTTAGACAAAAATCATTTACAAATCTACTCATTTTGATACACTAT
>Ga0209609_10000461_pt1 | contig 24531 bp, 20 predicted proteins | sample LakKivw325mmetaG_FD_184136 | JGI IMG/M metagenome (GOLD analysis project Ga0209609, IMG submission 184136) | Anoxic lake water microbial communities from Lake Kivu, Rwanda to study Microbial Dark Matter (Phase II) - Lake Kivu water 325m metaG... | ecosystem: Environmental > Aquatic > Freshwater... | reverse complement strand
AAGCCCCATCGCGCCCGCGAGGATCGCGAGCACCATGAAGTAGGGGAGGAGCCGGCTCAAGAGGAGGCGGCCGACGGACTCGCCGCTGGCGACGTCGACAGCACTGACAGAAAGCGGCGGCGACAGCTCGTCGTAATTCATCCCGAGGGCTTCGAGCTTGTCCCGAACGACCGTCTCCAGGTAGCCCTCGAGGAACCGGCGGACGCTCCCGGCAGCGAGGACCGACATCTGGTTCGACTGGTCGTAGTATAGGGTGATCGAGAGGCCAAGCCCCTCTCCGCCCGACGGCTTCGTGGCGGCCAGAAGGACTTGCCCGGCCTCGTCGGACAGAGCGGTCAGGCCTTCCTCGACGCTCTCCGCCTCCGAGACGTAGAACTCCGTGACGGCCGCGAGGTGCTCGGAGAAGAGGCGGTCCTCGGCCTCATCCACGACCACGACGGTCGGAACCATCGACTCGATCCGAACCCGCTCGCTCTCCGTGAACCGCGACATGACGGACATGACCATCGGGTAGAAGATGAGCGGGAAGAACACGGTAAGGAACAGGGTGCGGCGGTCGCGCACCGCACCCAACAGCTCCTTGGCGAAGAGCAGGCGGACGTTCCTCAGCATGCCGGCCGCGCGATCAGAACTGGACCGTCGCCGGCGACGTCTGCGGCTCGGTGGCCGCGGGGGCGGTCTGCACCGGCGCCGCCGGAGTCGCCATCACCGGCGCCGCGGGCGCCACGATGACGACGGGCTGCGTCGGCGTCGACGTCCCCACCGTCACGCCGACCGAAGACGACGGCGCCGACTGCGATCCTTGCGTGGTCGGCGGCGCGTCGTCCTTGTAGAGGACCACGCTCTGCGTCGCCTCGGTGACTCCCGACGCGTTGCGACTGTAGAAGCTGACTTCATGCGGTCCGTCCGACAGCGCGAGGGTGAACGCCGAGGAGTAGATTCTCCAGTTCCCTCCGTCGATTCGATAGAACGTCTGGGTTCGTCCGTAGGACGATTCCTGGGTTCGCCGCAGCGTGAGTTGCGTCCCCGACGTCACCCACGTTCCGCGCGCATCGACGTGCTTCGGATCCCCGATGTCGAGGACCGTCTTCGGAGAGTGGTTGTCGAGAAGGAACGGCGCCATCTTCTTCGGCTCCGCGTTCCCGAGGTGGTCGATTCCGTAGTACGCAACCTTCCGCGGGCCGTCGTCGCCGGTGAGGAAGATGGGGCCCGAGTACGTCTTCCACTCCCCGCCGTCGATCGAGTACCGAATCTCGGCGAGTCCGCTCCCCTGGTCCTTCGACGAGAGCGTGATCGGCGTCTTCGACGTCACCACGAGAGACCCGTCGGGGGCGATAAGGTTCCCCGCGTAGCTCGGACCCGCGGTCTCCACCCGCGTGCGGTCGGCAGGCGCGGTCATGAGCGGGCGGGAGTCCCACAACGGGTAGTACGGCACGTCGCCGAACCCGTCCTTGTTCTTGTCCTCGCCCCGGTAGTCGCTCCAGTAGTTTCCTCCCTTGGCGTCGTACCACTGGCTCCACCGCTCGGGGTCGTAGCCGGAGATCCCGTTGCCGAAGAAGCTGTTCCCCGCCACGACGTTGTCACGCGAGTCCGCCGCCATCACGACGCCGTACAGGCACTCGGCGATGACGTTGCCGCGGATCTCGATTCCGTTCGAGTTCAGAAGGCAGATCGCCGTGTCCGACAAGCTGATCTGCGACTCCTGAATCCGGCCGCCGTGCACCGAGTTCAGGTACACGCCGGCGATGCGGGCTCGCTCGATCACGCAGTTGCGGATGACGAAGGAGCGCGTCGTGTGGTCGATGTAGATCCCGTAGTCCGCGCTCGGCGCTTCGATCCGCCAGCCCTCAATCACGTACGGATCGGCTTCCGTGCCGCTTCCCGAGAGGACGCCGTTCGCGAACGTGAACTCCGCGTCGCCGTAGATGTAGATTGGCTCGTGGCTTCCCCACCAAAGGAATCCTCCGCCGACCTGTCCCCCCGCCAGGCCGGCCGACAGGATGGCGCTCGCAACAACGAGGACCGCCAATGCGACCTTCCTGCCCATCTTCGCCTCCTTAGGTTGTCCGTTTTCTCTGTTCAGAATAACACACTCGCGCGCCGAAGGGAACCCCCTACGCGGTGGCTTCCCGTTCCACGGCGGCGAAGAAGACTTCTTCGAGGTCGCTGCTTCCGTACTGCGCCGCCAGTTCGGCCTGCGTGCCGAGCGCGTGGAGCCGTCCGCGGTAGAGGATGGCGACGCGATCGCACAGCTTCTCCGCCTCCCGCATGATGTGCGTCGACACGAGGATCGTGCGCCCCTGCTCGCGGAACAGCTTGATCGTCTCGACCACGGTCCGCGCGGCCATCACGTCGAGGCCGAACGTCGGCTCGTCGAGGATCAGGACCGGCGGATCGTGGACGATGCTCCGCGCCAGCGACAGCTTCTGCTTCTCCCCCGTGGAGAAGGTGCCCACCCGGCGGTCGGCGAGTGACTCCATCGCCAGCGTCTCGAAGATCTCCTTCGTCCGCTTGGCGATCTCGTCGTTCGAGAGACCGCTGATGCTGCCGAAGAAGCGAAGGGTCTCGCGGGCGGAGAAGCGGTCGTACAATCCGGTCTCGGTCGCAAGGAAACCGATCTTCTCCCGCACGCGGTCGGGGTCGCTTCGCGTGTCGAAGCCGGCGACCGTCGCCGTCCCCGAGGTGGGGGTCAGGATCGTCGCCAGCATCCGCAGGATCGTCGTCTTCCCCGCGCCGTTCGGACCAAGGAGCCCGAACACCTCCCCCGCGGGGCAAGAGAACGAGACGTCGTCCGCCGCGCGCACCTCTCCCCGGCGAGTCCGGAAGAGCTTCGTCAGATGGCTCGCCACGACGAGCGCGTCGCTCACAGCGTTTCCATTCCGACCGCCGCCTGCAGGACGTCGGGGATACGAATCCGTCCGTCGGCCGTCTGGTTGTTCTCGAGGATCGCCGCCACGAGGCGCGACGTCGCCAACCCGGAGCCATTCAGAGTGTGGACAAACGTCGGCTTCTCCGTCGCGCTCGGGCGGTAGCGGATGTTCCCGCGGCGCGCCTGGAACGCTTCGCAGTTCGAGCAGGACGAGACCTCGTAGTAGCGACCCTGCCCCGGCAGGTAGACCTCGAGGTCGACGGTCTTCGACGCCTGCTGGGCCATGTCCTGGGTGGGCAAGAGCGCCACGCGGTAGTGGATGCCGAGCGCCTGCAGCACCGATTCGGCATCGGCGATCAGTGCGTCCAGCTCGTCGTAGGAGGACTCCGGCGTGGTGAACTTGAACAGCTCGACTTTGTTGAACTGGTGGACTCGGATCAGACCGCGCTCCTCTTCGCCGTAGCTCCCCGCCTCGCGGCGGAAGCACGGTGTGTACGCCACGTACTTCTTCGGAAGCTCCGCCGCAGCGAGGGTCTCCCCTCGGTGCAGGTTCACAAGGAGGCTCTCCGCGGTCGGGTTGAGGAAGAGCCCGTCCTTCTCGATGTGGTAGATCTCGTCCGCGAACTTCGGGAGCTGGGACGAGACGAAGAAGCTCTCCTCGTTCGCCACGAACGGAGGGAGCACGGGCGTGTACCCGCGGCGCGCGTGGTGTCCCAGCATGAACTGGATGAGCGCGATTTCGAGCAGCGCCGCCGCTCCGACGTACATCGGGAACCGGGCCCCGGCAATGGCCGCGGCGCGCTTGAAGTCGAGAAGCCCCTTCTCTTCTGCGATGTCTAGGTGGTGTCGGACGGTGAATCCGGGCTTCGGCGGCTCTCCGTACGTCCGGAGGATGGCCTTCGCGTCTTTTGCGCCCACCGGAACGGAGACGTGGGGAACGTTTGGCAGCCGCTGCACGATCGCGTCGATCTCCTCATCGACGCCGCGCAGCTCCCCGTCAAGGTCGGAGATCCGCCCCGAAACCTGCGACAGCCGCGCGAGGAGGTCGTCGGCGTTCTCCGCCGCCTTCTTCCTCCGCGCCACCTCCAGCGAACCTCGGTTACGCTCGGCCTTCAGCTCCTCCACTTCGCCGATCAGACCTCGCCGACGTTCGTCGAGACGAAGGATCGGGCCGAGGTCGATCGACGCGTCGCGCGTCCTCAGCCGCTCCTCCAGCTCTCGCGGCTTCTCGCGAAGCTCCCGGACATCCAGCATGGCTCCGTCCTCCGTTTCGGAAGCGATTCTAGAAGACACAAGGGTTTTCGGCAACACACGGCCCTGTTTTCCCATCCCCACAGGGTTTCGCCGAATGGAAGCCCACGGTATAATGACCGGCGCTTCGATCCAGAACCAGATGTGCTTCTCGGCCGAGCGAGGAGGAACCTCGGATGCACGTGCTTTTGTACTCGAAAGCCCTGTACTCGACCTGGCTGTACTACAGCCCGGACCGCCTGTTGTTCGACGCGGGCGAGGGCGCGAGCTCGGTTCTCGGCAACAAGGCGTTCGCCGTCCGACGCGTCTTCCTGTCCCACGGGCACGCCGATCACATCGCGGGTCTCGTCGGGCTGGTGAACATCCGCAACAACGCGATGGGAGACAAGGAGAAGGAGCTGTCGATCTACTACCCGAAGGGCAATTACCTGGTGACGGAGATGATGGCGTTCCTCGCGCGCACCAATCGACATCTCTCCTATCCTCTCGAGTGGATCCCGCTCGATGTCGGCGACCGGGTGGAGTTGTCTGGAGGGCAGGCCCCGCGGTACGTCGAGGCGTTCCCCACCGTGCACGTCCACAACGAGAAGTCGCTCGGCTACAACGTGGTGGAGACCCGCCACCGCCTTCGGCAGGATCTCACCGGCGCCTCGCAGGCGGAGATCATGGCCCGCGTGAAGGCGGAGGGGAGGGGCGCCGTGAACGAGCACTACGATCAGAAGCTCTTCTCCTACGGGGGCGACTCGGTGGCTCTTCGGCCGGCCTACGTGGCCGACACTGAGGTCCTCTGCCACGACACGACGTTCCTCGACGAGGCCGACCGTAAGGAGTACAAGCACGCGACGCTCGCCGAGGCGATCCAGGTCGCGCGCGAGGCGCGAGTCAAGAGAGAACTGGTCTGCTTCCACATCTCCAGCCGCTACAAGGCGAAGCTGCGCGAGATCGAGCGTTCCGGCGGACACTACGAAGGTCTCGACTGCCGCGTCACCCTCGTGCCGCCGGGCCGCATCACCCTCATCGACTAGCCCGGACCCCGGGCCGCATCGTTCTCACCGACTGGCCCGGACCCCGGGACGCGTCACCCTCATCGACCAACCCGGGCGCTGCGAATGCGTTGGAGCCCCGGCTTCCGATTCGGTACTATCCCTCGCGGTCCTCTGGGGACCCCAGGAGGAGTCATGGTCGAACGCCGGTTCACTCGAATTCTGACCGATCTTCCCGGCCCGAAGTCGGCCGCCGTGTTCGCGGACAAGGCGCGCTACGTTGCGGCGCCCCTCGATACGTACGCCCCGTTCATCATCAAAGAGAGCGAAGGCGCGCTGATCGAGGACCTCGACGGCAACCGCTTCATCGACTTCTCGGGGGGGTGGGGCTGCCTCGCGGTCGGGCAACGAAACCAGCGAATCGTCGCCGCCCTGCGCGACCAGCTCGACCACTTCCTCCACACCGACTTCACCGCGGTCCCGTACGCGCCTCTCGTCGACCTCGCCCACATGCTCTGCGAGCGGACCGCCATCGACGGCGAGAAGAAGGCCGCCTTCTTCAACAGCGGCGCCGAGGCGGTCGAGAACGCCGTGAAGATCGCCCGCGCGTACACGAAGCGGAAGGCCACCCTCGTGTTCGAGAACGCGTTTCACGGTCGAACCCTGCTCACGATGACCATGACCCACAAGGCCCGCCCGTACAAGACGGGCTTCGGCCCGTTCGCGTCGGACGTGTACCGCCTCCCGTACCCGTACGAGTACCGGAAGAAGGTCACGGCGGAGGAGATCGAGACGTCGCTCCTGTCGCTCGTCGATCCTTCCGACGTCGCGGTCATGGTCGTAGAACCCGTGGTCGGCGAGGGCGGCTTCCTTGTCCCGCCGACGTGGTTCCTTCCGGCGATGCGGGCTCTCGCCGACAAGTACGGGTTCGTCCTCGCGTTCGACGAAGTTCAGTCGGGGATCGGCCGGACGGGCAAGTTCTTCGCGTTCGAGCACTTCGGCGCCCAGCCGGATCTCGTGTGCGTCGCGAAGTCTCTCGCATCGGGCCTTCCCTTGTCGGGGGTCGTCGGACGCGCGGCGATCATGGACGCGCCGGTTCCAAGCGGCATCGGCGGCACCTACTCCGGGAACCCCCTCGCGTGTCGCGCGGCCATCGAGGTGCTGCGGGCGATCGACGAGGACGGTCTGCTCGATCGCGCCGTGCACGTCGGAGACCGAGTGCGGGGCGGATTCCGGCGCATCGCCGACCGCTTCGACGCCGTCGGCGACGTCCGTTGGCCTCGGCGCGATGATCGCGATGGAGCTCGTCAAGAGCCGCGCCACCAAGGAGCCGGCGAAGGAGCTGACGGGCCGCATCGCCGCCCTCGCCGCGAGGTCCGGAGCCATCTTTCCCATGGCCGGACTCAGCGGCAACGTCCTCCGGGTCCTCGTCTCCCTCGTCATCACCGACGAGCAGATCGACGAAGGCATGGACATCCTCGAAGCGGCCTTCGCGACCGCGCTGAGGTAGCCGGCCGCGATATCCCGTACGCCACCACAAGTTCGCCGCAGCGGAGATCGGATGTTCGGCGACGCCGAACCGAGAGGTCGCGCTTCTGCGGATCAAGCGCGCGTTTCCGCCGACGGTCGCCGAACACGCGCTCTCTACTGCGTTACCTCAACACCGCACGCGGAAAGCCCCGAGTACACTGCGATACGGACTTGGCAACCAGCACCTTCGCTGCTATACTGAGCCCCAGACTCTCACACCAAGGGGGTACGACGTGAACAAGGCAGAGCTCGTCGAGAAGCTGGCGAAGGGGACCGGTCTCACCAAGAAGGACGCGCGTGCAGCGCTAGACGGCGTCGTGGATGTCGTCACGCAGGCGCTGTCGAGGAACGAGCCGGTCATCGTCACCGGGTTCGGCAAGTTCGAGACCCGGAAGCGCAAGGCAACGACGCGGATGAACCCGCAGACCGGGCAGCGCATCAAGACCCCGGCCAAGGTTGTTCCCGCCTTCAAGGCCGGGAAGAACCTGAAGGACATCGTCGCGAAGAAGGCCGCGGGGAGGAAGTAGCCCCAGGCTCCTGACGACCAGCCGTCGTGAGACGGCTCACAAGATGCGAGAAGGGGAGGCGAGAGCTTCCCCTTCTCTTTCCTTCCGACCAGCTCTGTCGCACCCGCGTAAGGCAAGCGAGCTCGCCGACGCCCCCGCGTATACTGGCGCGACATGGACCTCTCCGATCTGAACGAGCTGCAGCGCGCGGCGGTGACCCACGAGGGGGGCCCGCTCCTCGTCGTCGCCGGAGTCGGCACCGGCAAGACCACCGTGATCACCCGCCGGATCGCGTGGCTGATCTCGGAGAAGCGGGCGAAGCCGGAGGAGATCCTCGCCCTCACCTTCACCGAGAAGGCGGCAGCCGAGATGGAAGAGCGGGTCGATCGCCTCGTTCCCTACGGCTACGTGGACGCGCAGATCGGGACGTTCCACGCGTTCTGCGACCGGCTCCTCCGGGAGAACGCGGTCCTCCTGGGACTCCGGCCCGACTACCGAATCCTGACCGAACCCGAGCAGGCCTTGTTCCTCAAGGAGCACCTGTTCGAGCTTCCCCTCAAGCGGTTCCGCCCCCTCGGGAACCCGTTGCAGAACCTCCGCGCACTCCTCTCCCTCTTCTCTCGCGCCAAGGACGAGGATGCCTCGGCGGACGACTACAGGGCGTTCGCCGCTCGCCTGGCCGCGCAGCCCCCACCCTCCGAGGAGGCCGCGCGGCGCCTCCACGCGGACCGGGTCGCCGATCAGACCGAGCTCGCGGAGACGTTCGCCGCGTACGATCGGCTTCTCCACGAGCGCGGGTTCGTCGACTTCGGCGACCTGATCTCCCTCGCGCTTCGTCTCTTGCGGGAGCACCCGGCGGTGCTCGAGCGTTGCCGGGAGCGATTCCGCTGCATCCTTGTCGACGAATTCCAGGACACGAACTACGCCCAGTTCGAAGTGGTGAAGCTCCTCGCCGCGCACCGAAACGTAACCGCGTGCGGCGATGACGATCAGTCGATCTACAAGTTTCGCGGGGCTGCGATCTCCAACATCCTCGGCTTCCAGACCGCATACCCCGACGGACGCCTGATCGTCCTCCTGGAGAACTACCGCTCCACCCAGGCGATCCTCGACTCCGCGTACCGTCTGATCCAGAACAACAACCCGGACCGGCTCGAGGTGCGCGCCGGAATCACCAAACGGCTCCGCTCGGCGTCCGGAACCGGACATCCGCCGCACCAACTGCACTTCGAAACGATCGACGAAGAGACCGACTTCGTCGCCGAAACGATCGCCGAGCGCCAGCGGGAGGAGCGACGCCCCTACGCCGACTTCGCCGTCCTCGTCCGAAGCAACGCGCAGGCGGTGCCGTTCCTCGGCGCGCTCAACCTGCTTCGCATCCCGTGGCGGTTCTCCGGAAGCCGCGGCCTCTACGATCAGGAGGAGATCCGCGCCACGCTCGCGTTCCTGCGCGTGCTCGCCGACCCGTACGACAACATGTCCCTCCACTACCTCGCGACGTCGCTCTTCTACGGGGTCGACGCGGAGCCCCTGGCGCGGGCCACGGCCCTCGCCGGCCGGCGGAACAAGAGTCTCCTCGAGATCCTGCGGTCGATGCGAGCGGGCCTCGAGCCCACGGAGGCCGACGCCGAGAACGCGCGGCGCGTCGCCCGCCTCGTCGACGACGTCACGGCGATGATCACCCTGTCGACCAAGGAACGAACCGGCGAGGTCCTGTTCCAGTTCTTGACGACGCAGACCGGGACGATCGAGCGGTTCTCGAACTCCAGCGAGGCTCAGGATGCTCTCCGCGTCCAGAACCTGGCGCGGCTCTTCTCCCTCGTCGAGCGGTTCAGCGAGGTGGCCCGCTACGACCGGGTCCCGTGGTTCATCGACTACCTCGATGCCCTGATCGAGGCCGGCGACAATCCCCCGGTGGGCGACGCGACGTGGGACGCGGACGCCGTGTCCGTCTTGACGATCCACCAGGCGAAAGGACTCGAGTTTCCCGTCGTCTTCCTCGTCGGCCTCATCTCCGGACGATTCCCCTCCGCCGAGCGCGCGGACCCGATCCCGCTTCCCGACGCGCTCGTCAAGGATCTTCCCGCAGGCCCGGACGTGCACAAACAGGAGGAACGCCGCCTGTTCTACGTCGGGATGACCCGCGCCAGGGAGGACCTCTACCTCACCAGCGCGGAGGACTACGGCGGCCGGCGGCCGCGCAAGCCGAGCCTGTTCGTCTCCGAGGCGCTCGATCTCGATGCCTCACAGCTCGCGCCGCGACCGCGCCAGCTCCTCACCCCGATCCTTCGCCACGAGCGCGCTCACCGCGCGGAGGAGTCCCGCGCGGCGTCGGCGCAGCCGTCCCTGGTCGACCGGGGGGCCGAGGTGCTCTCCCTGAGCTATCGTCAGGTCGACGACTACCTCACCTGCCCCCTCAAGTACCGCTACATCCACGTGCTTCGCGTGCCGGTCCGGCAACACCACTCCCTCGTGTACGGCAACGCCATCCACCAGGCGGTGCGCTTCTACAACCTCCAGCGGCACGCGGGACGAGGCGCGACGGTCGATGAGCTGCACGAGGTGTTCCGCAGCCACTGGCTTGCCGAAGGGTTCCTCACTCGCCAGCACGAAGAGCTCCGCCTTCAGCAGGGACTGGAGGCGTTGCGCTCGTTCCACGCGTTCGAAACCTCGGAGCGGTCGGTGCCCACGTATGTGGAGCGACGCTTCTCCGTTCCGACGGGGTCCGTTCACCTTGTCGGAATCTTCGACCGGATCGACATCGTGGGCGACGAGGGGCGAATCATCGACTACAAGACCTCCGCCGTCCTGACGCAGGACGAGGCGGACGAGCGCGCCGCAGACAGCCTCCAGCTGGCTCTCTACTCCCTCGCGTACGAGAAGCTGTTCGGTCGACGACCGCAGGCCGTGGAGCTCCGGTTCTTGACGCCCGTCGTCCTCGTCGGGCGGGCCGTTCCGACCCCCAAGCGGATCGCGCATGCCGAGTCCGAGATCGAGGCGACCGCGGCGGGGATCCGCGCTCGCGAGTTCCCCGGGACTCCCGCCTATCGGGCGTGCTCCTACTGCGCGTATGCGGGCATCTGCCCGTCCCGAATCGATTGACCCCGCGCCCCTAGGTTGCGGGCGCCGACAGCGCCACGATGTGGTCGGCCCACAAGGAGTCGAGATCGTAGAAGGCGCGGGCCTCGCGATCGAAGATGTGGACGACGACGTCGCCGTAGTCGAGGACGATCCACTTGCGCTCCGCCAACCCCTCGCTGTGCAGAGGATTCTCGGGGAGCTGCTCGCGCAGCGCGTTCACGAGCGCCTTCGCGTGGACCGGGTTGTCGGCTTCGGCAATGATGAAGTACGAGGCGGGCATCGAAACGTCCGCGAGGTCGACGATGACGATCTCCTCGCCCTTTTTCTCGGCAAGGATATCCGCCGCCTGCTGAACCAGCTCTCGGTCGGTCATCCCCCGAACTCCATTCCCGCCCCCACGACGAACATGAGATCAGTGCCTTGGGGGACTTGCCCCCGCAGCGCTTCGTAGTGATGTGCGAACTCCTCGGGAGACACCACCTCCGCCGCCTCGGGGAGCGCCTCGCGAAGCATCCACGCCTTCGCCTCGGCTGTCAAGACGACGATGTAGCTCGTCGCATACGAGAACGCCTCGGCATTCGCCGTCGCAGAGACCCGGAATCCGCGCGCCCGCAAGTACCCGGCGGCCCGGCTGGCCGAAAGCCGAACCCCGTTCCCGTTGAACACCGCCACCGCGACCCTCGCCGGCGTGAGAGGCTCTGCCCCGCGAACGATCGACGCCACCACCTGCTCCGTCTCCGTCACGACCGGGAGTCGCCGCACCGATCCGCCCTCGACCACCTCACGCGAGGGAAGGACCGCCGACGCCGTTTCCGGGGCCCGCGCGATCCCCGCCCACAGCTCGGCGCAGCGGCGGGGACTCAGGTTCGTCTCGAGGCCCTCCGCGACCGCGCGGACGCCACGCTGGAACGACTGGTCCGCGACGGGCTGCCCTCGAACGATCGCCTCGAACGCCTGGCGATCCCGCTCGGCCCGGATCGCGCGGGACGTTCCACAGAGGAAGACCTGCATCTCCCGAGGGGTAAGCGTGCGCTGGCCGGCGCCGATCCGGAGTTCCGCCCCGCCCGGCGCCGTCGGGTCCGCGCCCGCGACCCCGTCCGACACGGACACGTCAAAGCTCGGGAAGAGCGCAAGGAACGCCGACAGGTCCGCCTCGTCGAACACCACGTAGCGGCTCACGGGAACTCCGAGAAGGGCGCCCACGGCGCGGCAGGCGGCCGTCCATCCCCCACGGACGGCGAGGTCCCCGAGCGTGCCCGACGACCCGTCGTCCGACTTCATCCACAGGTCGGCGGGCAGGAACAGCATGCCGACTCTCCCTCGCTCGATCGTCAGGACCGACACGCTGTCAACCCCTTCGCCCCGAACCCCGCCGGAAGTCGTCGCGCACAGGACGTGAACCGTCGAACGGAGGCCGACAGCGCCGAAGGGATCGCCTGCCAGAACAAAGTGCCAGATGAGGACGCTGATTCCCAGGACCACGGTCGCGCTGGCAGCGTAGAGAATCGGTTTCCGAACCGGCCTTCCCCTCATGATCCCCCCACGGCCGAACCTACCACAGCCGTCTCGGAATGTCAATTGAAGCGGCCTTCCTCTCCCGACCCCGCCTCCGATTGACAACCCTAGCGGGCCCGATACCCTTCTGTCGATGATTCGAAGCAGTTTCCTTTCCAGCTTCTCCCGACCGCGAACCGCATCGCTGCGCTCCGCGAGGTGGCAGTCGTGAGCGATTCCACGGGCCGACCCGTCGCGCTCCTCACCTTCGGCTGTCGCGTGAACCAGTACGAGTCGGAGATGATGCGGCGCGCTCTGCTCGATCTCGGCTTGCAGATCGGAGAGGTCGGCGCGGACGTCTTCCTCCTGAACGCCTGCACAGTGACCGCCCTCGCGGAGCGGAAGGCCCGTCAGGCCGCCCGCCGGATCCGCAGCGCCCACCCCGAGGCCACGATCGTCCTGATCGGCTGTCTCGCCGACGCTGTCGAGCGCGGCTTGGCGCGCTTCGTCGAGGCGGACCTCGCGGCCGGTAACTCCTGGAAGCCGCGCGTCGGCGACGTCGTAGACGCCGCGCGAAGTGGGCGCCGTGGAGTGCTGCCCTCCGCCCCGCCGCTCCCCCTCGACGTCGAGCGCGCCGGCTGTCCGCAGGGTCGGGTCCGCGCGTACCTGAAGGTCCAGGACGGCTGCGACCACGCCTGCACCTACTGTCGGCCGGCCGCCGTCCGCGGCGCCAGCCGCAGCAAGAGCCTTGACGCCGCGTGGAAGGAGGCCGCGGCCATGGTGGCTTCCGGAGTCCCGGAGATCGTCGTCACCGGCGTCGACCTCGCCGGCTACGGGGGCACGAAAGCGGCCCTGCCGGCGCTCCTCCTTCGCTTGCTCGAGCTTCCGAACCTGCGCCGCCTACGCATCGCGTCGCTCAACGTCGATGGTCTGACCCGCCCTCTCGTGGACGCGTTCCGGCTCGACGCACGGCTTTGCCGGCACTTCCACGTCCCGGCGCAGAGCGGCGACGACGACGTCCTGGCGGCCATGAGGCGCCCCTACACGGCCGCCGGCTATCGCCGCGCGATCGACGGGGTCCGTGACGCGCTGCCGGACGCTACGTTCGGCACCGACCTCATCGTCGGCTTCCCGGGGGAGACCGAGCCCGCCTTCGCGCGAACCTGCCGCCTGGTGGAGGGCGTTCGGTTCTCGAACCTGCACGTCTTCCGCTACTCGTCCCGCCCCGGCACGCCGGCCGCCGCGCTCGCGGGCCAAGTCCCCGCCGAGGAGCAGCGCTGCCGCGCCGAGCGCCTCCTCGACGTGTGGGGTCCCGTGCTTCGCGACGTGCTTGACGGGCGCACAGGAACGGTCGAAGATGTGCTCGTCGAGGAGCGCGAGGGCGGCCTGTACCGAGGCTACACGTCCGACTACGTCCGCGTTGTCTTCAGCTCGGCGACGCCTTGCCCCGTCGGCGTGGAGTGCCGGGTGCGAATCACGGCGACGTCGACGGAGGGCCTGGAAGGAGTGAGCGAACATCGAGACAATCCAGACTGAGATTGCCCTGCGCGACAACGCGGAAGCAACGGCGGTGCTCGGTCAGTACAACCGCAATCTGAAGGAGATCGAGAAGGCGTTCGGAGCGAAGATCCTCGCCCGGGGCGAGACGATCCGCATCGAGGGCCTCGCGGAGGAGGTCGAGCAGGTTCGCGCCTTGTTCGAGAAGCTCCTCGGGTTGGTCGAAAAGAACCACTGCCCGTCCGTCACCGACGTTCGCTACTTGATCGAGCAGATCAAGGCGGGCGCCCACGTCGAGGGAGTGCTGTCCGACGTCGTCCGCGTCACCCACTGGGGTGAGGAGATCCGCGCGAAAACCGTCGGCCAGCACCGCTACGTGCAGGCTGTGCGCGATGACGACGTCATCTTCGCCATCGGGCCTGCCGGCACCGGCAAGACCTACCTGGCCGTCGCCATGGCGATCGACTTCCTGAAGCGCGAGAAGGTCAAGCGGATCCTCCTGACCCGTCCGGCCGTCGAGGCGGGGGAAGAACTCGGCTTTCTGCCCGGCGACATCCAGGCCAAGGTGAGTCCGTACCTTCGGCCGCTCTACGACGCGATGTTCGACATGATCCCGGTGAGCGAGTTCGAGAAGCTCACGGAGTTCGGGCGAATCGAGATGGCTCCGCTCGCCTTCATGCGCGGGCGAACGCTCAACAGCAGCTTCGTCATCCTCGACGAAGCTCAGAACACCACGCCGACGCAGATGAAGATGTTCCTGACGCGTCTCGGCTTCCACTCCAAGGCCATCATCACCGGGGACATCACCCAGGTGGACCTCGAGGAGCGTCAATCCGGCCTGATCGCCGTGCAGGACGTGCTGCGCGACATCGACGGGATCTCGTTCGTCTACCTGGATCGCTCCGACGTCGTCCGCCATCCCCTGGTCGCGCGGATCATCGAGGCCTACGAGCGCCAAGAGAAGGCGCCCACGACCGGCGGCGCGTAGGCCCGCTCATCGCGTCTCGTTGGCTCTTCCGGATCCCTGTGCTATGCTGGGTTCGCTCGTGCGGATCCTCCGTTCTGTCCGAGATCCGAGTCGCAGTGGCGGGAGGGTCGATGATGCGAAGAAGGGTGGCAGTTCTGGCGCTTCTGCTCGTTGCGGCGAGCCTGCGTGCGGTGGCTCCCGAAGCTACGTGGGGGTCGGTCCGCGTGAACGAGATCTGTTGGGGCGGAAGCCCAGGGAGTCCGACCGCCGAGTGGATCGAGCTCGTCAACATGACGGACCGCGCGATCGATCTGGCTGGGTGGCGGCTGGTCTCCTCGGACGGCTCTCCCGACATTGTTCTCTCCGGAATAGTCTTGCCCACCGATCCCGCGGATCCTGCCGCAGGGTACGTGCTTCTCGAGCGCGCCTCGGACGCCTGCGTTCCTGACGTCACGGCCGATGCGATCTACGACGGCGCGCTCAGCGACCGCGGCGAGATCCTTTTCCTGTACGACGCAACGGAGGCTCTGGTGGACACAGCGAACGCCCTCCCGGCGTCCTCCGAGGTTCCTCCCTGGGCCGCAGGCACCAACGCGTACGGCGATCCTCCCCACCGCTCGATGGAGCGGGTGGACGCCCGCCTCGACGACGCGCCCGATCGCTGGGCGACCTGCCCGGGCGACAGCGAAGGCTTTGGCGGCTCCGGGACCCCACGGCAGCGGAACTACTCCTCGAACCTCCTTCCCAGCGCGTCGTTCCGCGTGGACCCGCCGGCGCCGCAACCCGGAAGCCTCGCGGTGTTCGACGCCACGGGGTCGGCCGACGAGGGCGGCCGCATCGAGGCCTACATCTGGGATTTCGGGGACGGGGCCGCCGTCACAGGTCCGGCCGTCGTGACGCACGCGTACACCCACCCCGGACGCTACGAGGCGTCGCTCGCCGTCCGGGACAATCAGGGCACCGTCGCCTACACTCGGCGCTGGATTACCGTCGCGACATCCCGGCCTCCTATCGCGGACTTCAGCGTTCGTTCTCTCACCGGCCGGCGCGGCCTGTCCACCCTCGACCGACTCCGGTTCCAGGATGAGTCGAGCGACGAGGAGTCCGACATCGTCGCCTGGGCGTGGAGCTTCGGTGACGGGGGCACGGCAACCGAACAACACCCCGAGCACACGTACGCACACGCCGGGCAGTACACGGTCTCGCTGGTCGTCCACGATGGCCAGGCCCACCGAGGCGTACAAAGTCAGTCTCTGGTCGTCGCCAACCGTCCCCCCGAGGCGGGATTCTCGTTCGGCAACCTCTCTCCGTCTCAGGGGGAGACGATCGTTCTCGACGCGTCGAGGTCGGTCGACCCCGACGGAACGATCGTGTCCCACGCGTGGGATCTCGACGGAGACGGAGCGTTCGATCTCGAGACCGACGCGCCCACCCTGGAGCTGGTCTGCGAGCGGGGTGGCGACCTCTCTGTCGCCCTCGTCGTCGCCGACGATCAAGGCGACCTCTCGCTTCCGGCCGCGGGCACCGTCTACGTGAACCACGCCCCCGTCGCCCAGTTCACCGCGTCGTCCCCGGTGGTGGACGAGCGGGAGGCGGTGCGCTTCTCGGATTGCTCCTACGACCCCGACGGCGAGATTCTCACCTGGCGGTGGGAGTTCGGCGACGGGCTCGGAGGGTTATCTCCGTCGCCCGAGCACGTCTACGGAAACGACGGGACGTACCCCGTCTCGTTGTCCGTAGAGGACGATGACGGCGCGACCGGCACGACCGCGATTTCCATCTCCGTTCACAACCTGCCGCCGCGGCCCGCCCTCTCCGTAGACGCACTCGAACGTGACACGGGGCAGCCGTTTGCGTTCGACGCCAGCGGTTCGAATGACCCGAGCCCCTGCGGAAGGATCACGGCCTACGAGTGGGACTACGATGGGGACGGCTGCTACGACGAGTCGACGACGTTGCCCGGGGTTCGCCGCACCTTCGACCAAGACGGGACGTTCTCGGTTCGCGTTAGGGTCACCGATGACGATGGCGCGGCCGGCGTCTCCGACCCCGTTCGGGTCACCGTTCGAAACCGAGCCCCGAGCGTCGGCCCGCTGGCGTGGGAGCCGCAGTCGGCAACCGACGCGGACGAGGTCGCTCTGTCCGCCGTTGCTTCCGATCCTGACGGCGAGGTCGTTCAGTGGCGGTGGACGTTCGGAGATGGGAGCACCTCCGAAGAGGCCACCCCACGGCATCGATTCCCCGACGACGGTCGCTTCCTGGTCTCCGTGCAGGTCATCGACGAGGATGGGTCCGCATCCGAGACGGCGTCGTGCCCAATCGATGTCGCGAACGCGCCGCCACAGCCAGAGTGGGAGGTCTCGTACATCGACGATTGCCCCCACGGCGTCGCGTTCGACGCAACCTCGTCGTTCGATCCCAGCCCTACGGGCTCCGTAGTCCACGTCGCCTGGGACTTCGGCGACGGGACCACGTGCCCGGGAAGCGCAGGCGCCTGCGGGACCGCGGGCGCTCTACGCCCGATCCATTGCTACGCGGCGCCCGGATCGTATATCGTTACCCTCATCATCCTCGACGAGGAGGGAGCGATCGGGCGCAGCCAGCGCGAGATCCTGCTCCTCGAGTAGAAAGGACCTGCATGTTCCGCATCCGCGTCGCGACCCACGACGACAATGAGGCCTTGCTGCACCTCGAATCCGAAAGCCCTCAGGGAACCGGGATCGCGATTCTCCTCGACCGCAGCGACTACTTCTACCGCTCGCGGATGCACGACGGAGCCAAGGTGCTCCTCGCGGAGGAGGACGGCAGGATCGTCGGCGTCATGGCCTACGCGATCAAGGAGGTCCTGCTCGACGGAGCCGCCGACCGCGTCGCGTACTTCTACGACCTCCGCGGCGAGGCGAGCTACCGCCGCAGCATGAAGCGGGGCCTCTTCCGGTTGTGGCGCGCGGCGCACGACGAGATCCAAGCCGCAGGCGCCGCCTTCCTCTTCGGGCACGTCAAGGCCGACAACTACGACTCGCTCAACGTTGTGACTCGGATGGGCGCACAACCCGCGGCGTCGTTCGACATCCTGTCCACGACGTCGCTCCCGGGCAGGCGCCTCGACCTCGATCCTCACCTCGATGCCCTCGAGGAGGAGGTGGCGAAGATCTCTCAGGCGGTCGGCCAGCGGACCATGAAGCCGACGAACTTTCTTTCCGCGTACGCCCGGGGAGCCGAGCTGGGATACCTGAAGGGCATCTACCGCCTCGAAGCAGGGGAGTCGTTCGCCCAAGTGAGCGCATGGGATCTCTCCAAGATCTACTACGGCCGCGTGCTTCGGATGCCCCTCTGGATCCGCCTCCTGGGAGGCGCTCTGAACCCTCTGTCGACCTTCCTTCCCGTCCCCCGCATTCCCGTCGTCGGGCAGCAGATCTCCTACCTCCAGCTCTTCGACCCGATCGTGCGCGGGGCGCGAGGACAGGCGCTGCTGGCGAAGCTCGTCCAAGAGCTACGTCGCGCCGCACGCGCCGACGGGACGGACATCGTCACGCTCTTTGTCTACCGCGACGATCCGCTCGCCCGCCTGCCCCGTGCCTTCCCAAACACGGTGCTGCACTACCACACGATGGTTCGCCCGATGCGCACCAGCAGCCTCCCGCAGCCCCCGCTGTACCTGGACATCCGCGACATCTAGGTCCCGACTTACAGAGCCAAGCGATAGCCGAAGCCGCGCACGGTAAGGATGATCTCCGGTCGCGCCGGATCCCGTTCGATCTTCCGGCGTAGGAGGTAGACGTACTTCTGGGCATCCTGTCCCGTCGCGTACGATGGCTTGGACCACAGAGCCTCCACGATGTCGTCGCTCGAGAAGACCCGCCCCGGAGAGGATGCCAAGAGCGAGACGAGGCTGTACTCCTTCGGCGAGAGAGCCACGCATCGTTCTCCGATCCAGACCTGCTTCCTCTGATCGTCGATCTCGAGCGACAGCTCCGAGAGCTGCGGGCGAGTTCGGCGGAGAACGGCGCGGATCCGGGCCTTCACTTCGATCGGGTCGCACGGCTGGAGGATCACGTCGTCGGCCCCGGAGTTCAACGCACGGACGCGGTCATCGAGCCGGCCGAGCGACGTGAGGACCACGACCGCCGGCGGGTGCGGCCTCTCTCGCAGGGCCGCCAGGAGCCTCCATCCCGCGTGCCGTGGTCCGGGGATCGACAGCTCAAGAACGATGAGATCCGGCCGCCATTCGTCGACCCGTTCGAGCACGTTCTCCCCGCACTCGGCGGCCGCGACGTCGTATCCCTCCCTCTGCAGCTCGGGGAGGAGCGTCGGGTCCGGACGGGAATGGCAAACAAGCACCCGCACGGCATCCATCGCCTTACCCCCTCCCGGTGTCCTCATCGGCTCCCAAGCCCGCGTTGGGCGACTACTCCCCTTCCTCGGTCTCCCGCTCCCGTCGGAGGAACGTCGGAACGTCGAGGTTCACCTTGCTCGAGACGCGCTCGCGCCTCACGTGCCGCTTTTGCTCCCTCGCCATCGATTCCTCCTTGCGGAACGCTGCCGCGATGATCGTGATCCGGATGGAGTGGTCGAAGTCATCGAGGACGACGGCGCCGAACACGAGGTCGCACTCCGTCGCCGTGGCGTGCCGTACGTGCTCCGCGGCCTGCATCACCTCGCCGAGCGTGAGGTCGCGGCCCCCAGTGACGTTCAGGATCATCTTGCGGGCTCCCCGGATCGAGTCTCCCTCGAGGAGCGGATTCGTGCTGGCCGCTTTCGCCGCCGCGAGCGCCCGCCCCGGTCCGGAGGCCTGCCCCATCCCCATCATGGCGTCGCCGGCGTTGGCGAGCAGGCTGCGGATGTCGGCGAAATCGAGGTTGATCAAGCCCCGCACCGTGATCAGGTCCGAGATCCCGCGCACGCCCTGGTGGAGGATTCCGTCGGCCAACTCGAACGCCTTGGTCATCGGCATGCCGCGCGCGCTGGTTTCCAGCAGGCGGTCGTTCGACACGACGATCAGGACGTCGGCGGACTCGCGCAGCGCGGCGAGCCCACGCTCGGCGTTTGCCCCCCGCGTCGCCCCTTCGAACGTGAACGGTTTCGTCACCACCCCGACCGTCAGCGCACCCTGCTCCCGCGCCACCTGAGCGATGACCGGAGCGGCTCCCGATCCTGTCCCTCCTCCAAGTCCAGCCGTGATGAACACAAGGTCCATCCCCTTGAGCAGGTTCGCAACCTCCCACCGCGACTCGGTGGCCGCCCGGCGGGCCTTGTCCGGATCGCCTCCGGTGCCCCGTCCCCCCGTGATGTCGGCCCCCAGCTGGAGCTGCTCCTTCACGGGCGCCGCCTGCAACACCTGCCGGTCGGTGTCGACGGCCACGAGCCGTACGCCGGAGAGGCGCTCCTCCCGCATGCGGGCGACCGCATTGACCCCGCCGTCGCCGACCCCAATCACAAGGATCCGCGCGCCGGCGCCGTGCGTCTGGGGTTCGCCTTCGCGTGCCTGTTCGATCAACGGCGGCTCGCCGATCACGATCTCGTGCCGTCCGAGGACGCGCTCCACCGCCTCCTGAAGCTTGTCGAGCTTGCGGACGCAGTACTCCTTCTTGAACTCCGTATCCACGAGGATGTACAGGCGACCTTCGCTCTCTACGACGGTCTTTGCGTCGAGCGGAAGACACGCGCGCAGAATCCGGTCGTCGATTGCGTCACGAACAACCTTCCACGACTCCCGCAGCGATCCTTCTCTGGTGCCATCCTGCTTCGCGTCGGCCATCACACCGATCCTCCGAGCCATTCTGTACGCGAAACGCCTCCAAGTCAACGAACCCGAACCGGAATGCGGGATTCGGGACCGCGGATCCCCGTGAGGCGCCGAAGCCCTTCGCGGGGCGCAGAAAAGCGAAGTCCGGCCCCGCGGGCCGGACACGACTCTCAAACGAGGCAGGAACGCGCGCTACTCCTTGCTGCTCGCCTTCTCCTTCCTCGCAACGATCTCCATTCCGTTGTAGAAGCCACAATGAGGGCAGGCGCGATGCGGCAGCTTGGTCTCGTGGCAATGCGGACACTCGGTTGTGGGCACCGGATCCATCTTGCGCCAATGGTTCCGCTTCATGCGGGCCTTCGACCTCGACGATCGGTATTTCGGTACGGCCATTCGTCCTCCTCAGGGCACGGCACGGAAAGCGCCGCAGTCCTGCGGCTCATGAGCGAGCAGTGTACTCGCCGCCCTCAGGGGCCGCAACCTCGAGCACGAGCGTCACCGGCCCGTCGTTCACGAGCTCGACCGCCATCTTCGCGCCGAACCTCCCTGTCTCCACGCGAACGCCCTCCGCACGAAGTCCGGCCACAAACGTGTCGAAGACGGGTTCCGCAACCTCGGGACGAGCCGCTTCGGTGAAGCTGGGCCGGCGTCCCCGTCGAACGTCCCCGTACAGCGTGAACTGAGACACGGCGAGGACCTCGCCGCCCGCGTCCCGGATCGAGCGGTTCATCTTCCCGCCCTCGTCCTCGAACACCCGCAGCAAGACAACCTTCCGTGCGACCTCCGCGAGGTCGAGGCGCACGTCGGCGGGCGCGATCCCCACCAGAAGAAGCAGTCCCGGTCCGATCGCCCCGACGACCTCGCCATCGACGCGAACGCAGGCGGTTGCGACCCGTTGCAGGACAATTCGCATCGCCTACGTCTCACTTTCCAGGCGCTCGGCGTAGTCCACGAGCTTCTGGAGCGCAGGCTCGCTCAGTTCCGCGGTCCGAGCCAAGAGGAGAAGCTCGAGCCGCTCGCGCGTCATCTGGGCGCGGAGGGTTCGGTGAAACGCCTGCTCGACCAGCCTCGGCGCGCGCAGGTTCACCTTGGGGTCCACGTAGTTGACGCGCCACTGCGGAAACTGGTTCAGAAGGCCCACGGCGGTCTCGACGAGATGCTTGATGTGCGGCTCTCGGGTCTCAAACACGCCGTTCACGTGGTTCGCCAGCCGCTGGTTGTCAGTGAAGAGGATCACTGACTGCGGCTTGTGCAACAGCGCGCTGCGGCACGCCTCGATCAGGGCTCGATACTCGGCGACCTCCGTCGTCGCGCGGCCGATCAGCCGAGAGATCTCTTCAACCGCCGTGCCCGCGCCGTCAATCATCGCGACCCCGATGCTCGCTTCGCCCGGCTCGCCGCGGGCTCCCCCGTCCACGTACACGAACAGCTTGTCCATCTTCTGGGTCCACCAGGTTTCGAACCTGGGACCTACCGGTTATGAGCCGGCCGCTCTGACCCCTGAGCTATGGACCCTCGTTCGTCCGCACTATACGTGCGGCGCGAAAGCCCTGTCAAGGACACGGAACCGCGGGGCGGTCGCCGCGCTGCGGCCGCCTTGATCGGCGACCGCCGAACGGCTAGCCTCCGTCCATCGCCGAGACGCCGGCCGGCGCGGACAAGGAGACGGCATGCAGAAGCTTCTCGATCGGATCGCGTCCGAGGCGGACGATTGGACAGAGCTGCGCTTTCAAGCACGCCAGGCGAGGACGCTCACGATTCGCAACGGCCTCCTCGAGGCGTCCACGAGCATCCGGCTGACGGGAGTCGGAGTCAGGGTTCTCGCACTCGGTGTCTTCGGGTTCGCCAGCACGACCGACCTAACAGAGAAGGGGATCCGCTCCGCCGTCGCCGCGGCTCGGGCCGCCGCTCGCACGTCAGCGCCAGCGAAGCGGGATCGAGTCGAGAAGCTGGCCGACGCCACCCTCGCCCGAGGCGTCTTCCCCGTCGATGCCTCCGATCCGCTCGACGCCCACCCTCTCGAGGAGAAGCTCGCCTTGACCGCATCGGTGGAGGAAAGACTGCGGTCGGCATCCCCGAAGATCGTCTCCTCGACGGCGACGTACGACGAGATCCAGGACGAGAAGATCCTTGTCACGAGTGACGGCGCCTCGGCCCATATCTTCGATTCCAAGCCGAGCTTCCGCGTGATCGCCGTCGCTCGCGAAGCGGGTAAGCAGTCGATGGGGTACGAGACCGTGGGCGTCACCGGCGGCTGGTCCGACCTGTTCGCCCATCGCACGGCCGACGATCTCGTCGAGCAGGCGCTCCGCCTTGCCGTGGATCAGCTCTCGGCCCCCCAGCCCGAGGGCGGCGTGGCCACCGTCGTGCTCGATCCGGCGCTGGTCGGCCTCTTGTGTCACGAGGCGATCGGACACACGGTGGAAGCGGACATCGTTCTCGGCGGCGCCGTCACGGGGGGCAGGATCGGCCAGCGCGTCGCCTCGGAGTTCGTCACGATGTGCGACAGCGGGCTCTCCCCGTACGACTCCCACGCGGTCGGCACCCTGCCCGTCGACGACGAAGGCGTTGCCACAGGGCGCACGGTGATCATCGAGCACGGCGTCCTTCGCTCCTATCTGCACAACCGCGAAACCGCGGCGCTCTACGGAGTCGCTCCAACGGGAAACGCCCGCGCCTTCGTCTATAGCGACAACCCGATTATCCGCATGCGGAACACGTACATCGAGCCGGGCGAGAAGGAGGTCGCGGCGCTGTTCGCCGGCGTCCGCCGCGGCTACTACCTCAAGGGGTTCGGCATGAGCGGAGAGGCCGACTCAAACGCCGAGTTCATGTTCGGCGTGCGCGAGGCTCGTCGCATCGTGGACGGCCGCGTCGGGGAGCTCGTGCGCGGCGTAACCATCTCGGGGAACGCGTTCGCCGTGCTTCGGTCCGTCGACGCCGTGGCGAACGATTTCGCATGGGAGAAGGGAGCGGGATCCTGCGGGAAAGGACAGGCCGCAAAGGTGGATGCCGGAGGACCGCACATCCGCTGCACGGTCACGATGGGAGGTCGACAGGGATGACCCAGGCGATCCTGGAGTTCTGCCGCGCCGGCGTCAAGGAGTCGCTTCGCTTCGGCGCCACCGACGCTGAGGTCTACGGCCAATCGGCCGAGACGACGTCCGCGGCGATCGAGAAGCACGACCTCCTGATGGCAAGAACACAACAGGAGACGGCGTTCGGAATCCGAGCCTTCGTCGGCGACCGGATCGGTTTCGCGAGCACAAACGATGTCGCGGACCTCGAGCGTGCCTGTCGCGAAGCGGTGGCGCTCGCCAAGGCGTCGCCCGGCGATCCGCGGAACGTTCTCCCGCACGGGGAACCCATCGTCCCTGTCGAAGGGCTGTACGACCCGGCGTCGGCAGGGTACACAACGGATCGTGCCGTCGAACAGGCCATCGAGATGCTGCGGGTCGCCGAATCCATCGACCGCCGCGTGGTGATCGGCGACGGCGAGTTCGCCGCCCGACGGGGCGAACGGGCCGTCGCAAACAGCCGTGACGCCGCCGCCGCCGAGCGGACGAGCCTCTTCCTGTGCTCCGTGCTCGCCACCGCGAAGGATGGGGACCGCGTCTCGAACATGGACTACCAGTTCGGCGCGACGCGCCGCGTCGACGAGATCGACGTCGAGCCGATCGTCCGGCGCGCCAGCCAGAACACGCTCGACTCGCTTGGCGCCGAACCCTGCGGCTCGTCGTTCCGAGGATCCGTGGTCCTCTCTCCCCAGGCGGTCGAGCCGCTCCTCGTGGCTCTCATCCTGCACCACGCCAACGCCCGCAACGTTCTGCGCCGCCAGAGCCGGTGGGACGGCTCCCTAGGGCGCAAAGTGGCCGCGTCGACGCTCTTCGTGGTCGACGACGGCCGACGTCCCGGCGGCGTTGCCGCCTCCGCCTTCGACCGAGAAGGCGTGCCCCACGAGCCCGTGACAATCGTCGAGCGAGGCGTCCTCGCTTCGTTTCTACACAACTCGTACTCCGCCGCGGCCCTCACGCAGAAGAACACGGCCCACGCGGCCGGTTCCGCCCAGTCCGTGCCGGCGATCGGCCCGACCAACCTGACGGTCCTCCCGGGAGCGGCGTCCAAGGACGACCTCATCGCGGAGATCCGCCAAGGGCTCCTCGTGACTCGCTTCTCGGGAAACGTCGATCCGGTATCCGGCGATTTCTCGGGCGTCGCCAAAGGCGCGCACCTCATCGAGAACGGTCGGGTGTGCCGCCCGGTGAGCGGCACGCTCATCGCGGGCAACGTCTTCGAGTGTCTGGAAGGCCTTTCCGGGATCTCGCGCGAACAGGAGACGATCGTCAACCTCACGCTGCCCCACCTGCGGGTGGAGGACGTCTCGGTCACCGGCAACTAGCCTCGGCCTAGATCGTGGCTTCCGCGGCCTCCGGCGCCGCCGTGTCGGCCGGCCCCGGCAGGGCGGGAACGGTCGATAGCGCCTGGACAGAGAAGCCGCCCTCCATGCGGCCTAGCAGCCTGTTGATTTTCTCTCCCCGTGTCTCTCTGGTAGTCTGACGCGGATGAGAGGGGGAGTCGGCGATGTCGATGGGACGGCGCGAAGGGAA
>Ga0209609_10000459_pt1 | contig 24571 bp, 31 predicted proteins | sample LakKivw325mmetaG_FD_184136 | JGI IMG/M metagenome (GOLD analysis project Ga0209609, IMG submission 184136) | Anoxic lake water microbial communities from Lake Kivu, Rwanda to study Microbial Dark Matter (Phase II) - Lake Kivu water 325m metaG... | ecosystem: Environmental > Aquatic > Freshwater... | reverse complement strand
CATCGTTCTTCATGTTATAGACCAACGGTTTGTGCAGGAATGCATAAAGGCCGGCCTCTTCCTTGAGGGAGACATTAAAAAAAGTTGTTTGTTGATGCCAAGGCCAAGCTGCAAGCCTTCCTTGCAGAAGAACTTCCCGACAGTACAGGGAAACCGATTGTATCCGAGGGCGTTCCCTACCTGGAAATCAACCGAAAGGCCACAGAACTCAATGCCGATATCATCGTCATCGGCAGTTGCGGCATGGCTGGTAATGCGGAGAACATTTTTTTCGGCGGCACTGCCGAAAAAATCATGAGATTTACAAACAGGCCCGTTCTTTGCGTACCCCCGAACGGATAAGGGACAGGCCTCATAAACGGATAGGATGATATCGACGAAAACAAACCAACCAAGAAAAGGAAATATATGCCGAATCAGGAATTGATTATTTACGAGGGCGCCATGTGCTGCTCGACGGGAGTATGCGGGCCGGAACCGGACCGTGAACTGATGGAGTTCAATGAGACGCTGAAACGTCTGACGAGCGAATACAACGGCAAGCTGAAGATCATGCGCGCCAGTCTGGTTTTCAACAGCCTGCTGTTCTTTGCCAACACGGAGATTGCACGGCTGGTGAAAGAAAACGGTACGGCCATTCTGCCCATTACCACCGTGAATGGAACGATTGTGGCCAGGCAAAAATACATGACCTATGAACAGATCAAGGACATTCTAGATAAGGAGACCATCAATGCTTAAACAACAAATCATCCCCGAGGGGAAAGGGGTAAAATTTATTTTTTTCAGCGGCAAGGGCGGCGTTGGCAAAAGCACGATGAGCTGCGCCACAGCAGTCTGGCTGGCGAAAGCGGGATATAAAACCCTTCTGGTGACGACCGATCCGGCGCCCAATCTTGCGGATATCTTCGGCCAGGCGATCGGACATCAGATCACGCCAATCCCAAACGTAGACAACCTCCATGCCATTGAGATCGATCCCGACACGGCTTCGGAGGAATACCGGGAGAGAATTGTCGCCCCCCTGAAGGAGCTTCTGGACGAGAAGAACCTCAATGTCGTCAGGGAGCAGTTGAAGAGCCCCTGTGTCGAGGAAGTCGCGGCTTTTGACAAGTTCATCGAATTCATGGACGATCCTGGATATGATGTGGTCGTGTTTGACACAGCGCCGACGGGACACACCATCCGCCTCCTGGAGCTCCCGAGCGGCTGGACAGAAACGCTGCAAAACAGTGCCTCCACCTGCATAGGGCCGGGGGCGTCCCTCCAGAGTGCGAAGGCAAAGTACGAGAAGGCGATTTCGTACCTTCAAGATCGAAATCGCACATCCTTCGTCTTTGTCCTGAAGCCTGAGAACTCATCCATCCTGGAAACGAAAAGAAGCGCAGAAGAGTTGTCTAAGCTGGGCATCTCCATTAGTTTCCTCATCGTGAACGGGCTGCTACCCGAGGAGGCCTGCACGGACGACTTTTTCCGAAAGAAGAAAGGGGACGAGGAGTGGATCATCACGCGGATTGAATCCGAGTTTCCCTCTCTGGAAAAGGTCTTTTATCCCCTTCGCGACACGGAGGTATCGGGAATCGCACTGCTCAGTGCCGTGGGAAATTATATCTATGAGGGTAAACAGGACAACAGCCAAAGCGAACGGCCAACAGCGACGGAGGATGGACAGGTCAATTTGGCGGTTTATCGGAATGACTATTGCCTTGATCTGCTGAAACCCTCAAACGGTCAACGGTATGTCTTTTTTACCGGCAAGGGCGGCGTCGGAAAGAGCACCATCGCCAGCACTACCGCCCTGTACCTGGCCGATCATGGGTACAAGACTCTCATCGTGACCACGGACCCGGCGTCTCATCTCCACGACATCTTCGGTCAGGAGATCAACCATAACCCTGCGCAAATCCAGGGAATCGGCAACCTTTATGCGGCCCGGATCGATCAGAGGCAGGCACTGGAAGAATACAAAGTGAGGATTCTGGAAGCCGTGAAGGACCAGAGCGAGGAAACGAAACGCTCCGTGGAGGAAGACCTGAATTCTCCCTGCGCCGAGGAGATGGCCGCCTTCGAGAAGTTCATGAGCTACTTCGAGGGGAACGGCTATGACATAACCGTATTCGACACCGCGCCGACGGGTCACACCCTGCGGCTCCTCGAGCTGCCAACCGACTGGAAGGGGTTCATCGATCTGGGGACGCTGACGAAGCAAACCTCCGAAGCCACGCAAAACAAATACGCCGATGTCATCGAAAAAATGCGCAACCGAGACAAGAGCGCCTTTGTATTCGTGATGTACCCCGAATACACGCCCATTGTCGAGGCGTGGCGGGCCGCCGAGGATCTGAAAAAACAGGTGGGGATCGAAACGGCGATGGTGGCCGTCAACTATATGCTGCCCCGGGATGCGGGGAAGAACGCATTTTTCAGCAAGAGGCGGAAACAACAGGATAAATACCTGGCCGAGATCGAAAATCGGTTCCACAAGCCAATGATCTTCGCCCCGCTCCTCGATCATGAACCGAAAGGAATCGAGAGCTTAAGGGGGCTCGGAAAGGACATGTGCGGCGTAAATTGACGGCGTGCCCGAAACAACCCAGACAAGGAGGGTATAATATGCCGACCTATGAATATGCCTGCATAAGATGTGGAAATAAAACGGATGTAATGGCATCCATCGCGGAAAAGGAAGCGGGGCTGAAACCAGCCTGCCCCAATTGCGGCAGCAAGAAGATGGTTCAGTTTTTCGGTCAGGTAAATATATTGGGCTCATCCAGAGGCTTCGGTGGGCCATCGGGTTGCGGTCCCAGATCTGGCCCCGGCTGTTGTGGATAGAGGAATACCTGCAAAGAACGAAGCTGGCGATGTCTGTGGAACATCCCGAGACTGTTCCGGGACCTGAAAGGAATGGTCAGAGAAAGTCCAGCCGTATCTACATCAGGAGGTAAACCATGAATACACAAAGAAAAATAGTTGAGCAATTGCTTTCTGAAACCGGTGTCCGGATCAACGGACCCGAGCGTTGGGATATCCAGGTGAGAGACGATCGATTTTACACCCGCGTGTTGAAAGACGGAAGCCTCGGTCTCGGTGAATCGTATATGGAGGGCTGGTGGGATTGTCCTCGGATCGATGAATTCATCTGCCGGCTTCTCAAGGGAAACCTGGAGAAAAAAATCAGAGGAAATCTCCGAACGCTTTTGTTTTATCTTTCCGCCCGGATCTTTAATCTCCAATCGCCGGCACGGGCCGGGATCATTGCCCGGAGGCACTACGATATCGGGAACGACCTCTTCTCGTCCTTTTTAGACCCTTATAACCAGTACAGTTGTGCCTATTTTCAGGGAACGGACGATCTGACGGAAGCCCAGCAGAAAAAGCTCGACCTCATCTGCCGGAAAATGAATTTGCAGCGCGGCGATCATGTCCTGGATATCGGCTGCGGCTGGGGCGGATTTGCCCGCTATGCCGCCGAGCATTACGGCTGCACCGTAACGGCCGTCAACATCTCGGAAGAACAGATCCGTTTCGCACGGGAGTATTGCAAGGATCTGCAGGTCACGATCCTCCGCGAGGATTACCGGCAAATCCGGGGGAGCTTCGACAAGATCGTATCCATCGGCATGTTCGAGCACGTGGGTCAGAAAAACTACAAAGCCTTCATGGAGGTCGTCGACCGTTGCTTAAAAGAGAAAGGGCTCTTTCTGCTCCACACCATCGGCAGCAATGTCTCCCGCGTCAACCTTGATCCGTGGCTCAACCGGTATATCTTCCCCAACGGCATGCTGCCCAGTATCGCCCAGATCGGCAAAGCTGCGGAGAATCTCTTCGTGATCGAGGATGTACATAATCTGGCGCCTCACTACTACAAAACTCTTATGCGCTGGAACAACCGTTTTCAGGAGGCGTGGTCCGTGTTTTCAGAAAGGTATGACCGAATTTTCAAGAGAATGTGGGAATACTATCTCCTCTCCTGCGCCGGGGCTTTCTGCGCCCGGCATATTCAGGTCTGGCAAATCATCATGACTAAAACAGGCGCCGTCCAACCGCTGTACCGTTTCGGGGAGGATGAGATGAATGTTCAGCACCATGAAACAACTTTCTGCTGACGGGAGAAGACGAATCATGATGGACAAAATTATCATTTACGGAACCGATACCTGACCCTTTTGCAATCAGGCTCGTGCAGCTTACGGGAATCGTGCCGTTTACATAAATATTGACAAAGACCCGAAGAAACTGGAGGAAATGCTGGTGTATTCCAAGGGCAAACTGCAGGTGCCCGTGATTGTGGAAGGAAGCAAGGTCATGGTCGGTTTCGCCGGGGATATTTCCATGCGCGGTGGTATCCCCATTTTCGGCAGTACCTGACCGGTGAAGAGGCCCCTCGGTGAGGAGTAATATGGCCCACCATACATTGAAATCTGGATATGCCGAGTTGACGGAGCGATTGAACCGTTTTCCCCAAGGGGTAACGCCGTCGGCGCTTCTTCAGAAAATTCTCGGCATCCTCTTTTCGGAAAGGGAAGCGGCACTTGTTTCCCTTCTGCCGATCAAACCATTCACTGCAAAAACAGCCGCCGCGATCTGGAAAGTTCCTCTGATAGAGGCCCGTAAGACGCTGGATCGTCTCGCTGATAAAGCACTTCTCCTCGACATGGAAGAGGAGGGAGAAATGAAGTACGTCCTCCCACCGCCCATGGCCGGCTTTTTCGAGTTCTCTTTGATGCGAATTCGTGACGACATCAATCAGAAGGCGTTAAGCGAACTATTCTACGAATACATGAACGTGGAAGAAGACTTTATCAAGTCTCTATTTACCGATGGAGAGACGCAGCTTGGACGCGTCTTTGTTCATGAACCGGCACTTACCCCCGAGAATGCCCTTCATGTTCTCGACTACGAAAGGGCAAGCGAAGTGATTCGCACAACCTCCCACCGGGGAATTGGCGTGTGTTATTGCCGTCACAAAATGATGCATGTCGGCCGGGCCTGCAACGCGCCCATGGACATCTGCATGACCTTCAACAATGCAGGCGCATCCCTGATCCGGCATGGATTCGCACGCGCCATTGACGTTTCCGAGGGGCTTGATCTGCTAAGACAGGCCTATGAGAACAACCTCGTTCAATTTGGCGAAAACGTGCGGCAACGGATCAACTTCATCTGCAATTGCTGCGGTTGCTGCTGTGAGGCCATGCTTGCAGCCCGCCGGTTCGGCATGCTGCACCCGGTACACACGACCAACTTCATACCATATGTCAATTATGATAAATGTACCGGTTGTGGTCGATGTGTCCGGGTCTGTCCCGTCGAAGCGATAAGCCTCGTCTCGGCAAATGATCCACACCTGACAAAACGGGAGAAGGCAACATTGAATGAGGAAACATGTCTCGGCTGCGGTATCTGTGTCCGTAATTGCCCGGCTGATGCGATCCGACTGGAATCCCAGCCAAAAAGGGTAATCACGCCGCTCAATTCTACTCATCGGATAGTCGTCATGGCGATCGAACGGGGAAAACTCCAGAATCTGATCTTTGACAACCAAGCGTTGATGAGCCACCGGGCGATGGCGGCTATCCTCGGTGTCATCCTGAAACTGCCACCCGTCAAGCAGGTGATGGCAAGCCGCCAGCTGAAATCGCGATACCTTGAGACACTCATTGAAAGATTCAATAATTAATGAATAGGAGGATTTATGTTTGAGGTCACAGAAAAGGCGAGCAATATGATCAAGAACTTCTTGGAAAATCAGCAAAAACCCTTTTCTATCAGGATACTCCTGCAGGCCGGCTGAGGCGGGCCTTCACTGGGCATGGCTCTGGACGAGTCACAGGAAAAAGATCTGGTATTCACGGATAGAGATATACAGTTTCTTATCGACAAGGATCTGTTTGAGGAAGTCAAGCCAATAAATATCGATTTCATAGAGTCCGTAAGAGGATCGGGTTTTAAACTTTCATCGAACATAGCAGCAGGTGCAGGCTGCGGGGGTTCTTGCGATTGTTGAGGTTTTTTCTATGAGAGTAGATCGTGTTTCATACATCATCGTATTAACCATCGTAATGTATTTCTTCGTCATCTTGGCGTCACCGGCGTTTTCTGCAGAGCATAAAAGCATTCCTGTCAAGGGTATGGTAACCATGGTCGATCTGGGCGCCGCCTCCTGCATTCCCTGCAAGATGATGGCGCCGATCCTCGATAAGCTCGAGAAGCGCTACCAGGGAAGGGCTGTAGTCGTTTTCATCGATCTCCGGTATAACCGGGAAGCCATACAGCAATTCAAAGTTCGGGCTATTCCCACCCAGATTTTTTTCGATAAGGCAGGGAAAGAGGTATATCGCCACATCGGTTTCATGGGCGAGGATGCTATTGTAGCCCAGCTTCAGTCTATGGGTGTCCAGTAGAAGGCGGATATGATGCTGGAATCATTCTTTCTCACAATCAACGAATGGATGACGGGTGCAACGACACTGGCCGCTCTCGGGTGTTTTCTCTGGGGTATGGTCAGTGTTCTGTTCAGCCCCTGTCATCTGGCATCCATTCCCCTGATTGTCGCGTATGTGGCGGGACAGGAGCAGCTACTGCAACCTCGTCAGGCAAGCGCCTACTCCATCGCCTTTACCCTTGGTCTTTTTATTACCATAGCGGTAATAGGCATCGTCTGCGCCTTGCTGGGCCGGATGCTTGGTGACGTGGGAAATTACTGGCAGATACTGGTGGGGCTGATCCTTCTCTGGGTCGCCCTGGGCATGATGGGGGTTGAAGCATGCTCCGCCTCCGGCAGCTTGCTCTACCGTCTTAACCTGCGGGGACTCTGGGGTGCCTTTGGGCTGGGTCTGTCGTACGGTGCGCTGTCCGGCTCATGCACGTTCGGTTTCATCGCTCCTATTCTGGCCATCATCACCATCCAGCAGAAAGTGACAGTCGGCATTCTTTTCATCACGCTGTTTGCCTTCGGCCACTGCCTCCCCATCGTCATTGCGGGTAGTTCCACGGCCATGGTGAGAAAACTGATCGAGAGCCGGACATGGCAGGGTGCAGGTTTGTGGTTCCGTAAAGGCGCCGGCGCCCTCATTGCTGTTTTGGGAATCTACTTTATCGGAAATCCTTTTTGGGGGAATTAAAAAAGGGCTTTCGGCGCTTCGCTAGGCATTGGGGTATCCTTCTTTACATCACAAGTTCCCTGACGCGCCTGATCTTCCATATATAATCCATTGTTTCAGGGTTGAAACCATTTCTTAATCTTTTTTCTACCTCATGCGGGCCAAGGTTATAAGCTGCTAAAGCCAGGTCTTTATCTTTGAATTTTTTAAGCAGCATCTTATAGTATTTTGTCCCCGCTTTAAGGTTGTTTATCGGATGTTCGATATCGTCAAACCCCATATCCATGCCGGTCGTTCTTTTAACTCCCATCAAGCCTATGGCGCCATCGCCGGATTCGGCTTCTTCGTCCGTTAACGACTCAACGATCGTGATCGCCTTAATGTCTTTTGAACTTGTATAATACTTTTTTGATATTTGTTTGATTTCACCACCATATTTTTTCTCTACACTATTCAACAGTCTGCGAATCTGTTCGTCGCTTGCCCATAGAATTGATTTCCCTATGGCTTCCTCTACTGTCTTGCTATAGGCTTTCTGGTATAAAAAGCTTTCTCCCCTTAATCTGTTTTTGTAGTCAGGCGCTATTAATAAAATAACAGCGATAGCCACAGAAAATAAAATTAAAAGCTTTCGCATGATTTACCTCCCTGCAAGAAAGTTTTAACTGCGATCATTCACATGATGCATGTATCAACACCATGCATGGTTTTTTACAAAAAAAAGAGGCACTCCGGTATATGGGAAACCATAGAGGAGCACCTCTTTTTTACAATTGCGGTCTTATAGGATTTTCACGTTTTCCGCGGCCGGGCCTTTCTGACCCTTCGTGATATCGAAGCTGACACGCTGGCCTTCATTCAATGTCTTGAAGCCACTGGCTTGAATAGCGCTGAAATGAACAAACACGTCGCCACCGTCATCTTTTTCGATGAACCCAAAGCCTTTGCCTTCATTGAACCATTTTACTTTACCTTCTGACATCGCTTTTATCCTCCCTTCTCAAAATTCTCTTCAGTCGGATTTCCACTATGACAGAAAGAAAAAAGCCACCTATACTCTAAAAAAGCATGGTGGCCATCCCTTGCACTTCAAAATGTCTTAATCCAAACTTACTTAGTGGAGGGCACCATATTGCGTCCTTTATCGAAAGTCAAGAATTAATTTACAATGACACGCCGGCTGTCGAATACTCAAAAACACACCCCACGTTTTGCGGCCATTATTCCATTCCACATAGATTCTTGACACACAAAAGGCTTTCTTTTATAGTGTGAAGAAATAACATGAGGTTGAACAGCCCGTGGCAGAAACAGCAGCGCAATTTGATCCGGTGTTGATCGGACGACTCCAGTTATTCCGATCCGTGAATCTTGAATCTATTCAGGGGATTTTTGACTTTTGCAGACTTCGCTCCGTCGAGGCCGGTGAAGTCGTGTTATCCCCGGGACATTACAACCGAACGGTCTTTTTCATTCTTCATGGCCGCCTGAGGGTCCATCTTGACTCCTTGGAAAGCAAGCCTATGATAGTGCTCGGCCCCGGAGAAAATGTCGGAGAGCTGTCCGTTATTGATCAGCAGCCGACTACGGCCTATGTGGTTGCCGACGAACCATGCCAGCTGATGCTCATTGATGAAGATATTCTCTGGTCCCTTGTTCAGTCGTCTCACGCCGTTGCCTGCAATCTTTTGTATACCATGACCAGACGCCTGCGCCAGACCAATGCCATCGTCTCTCAGGGTATCTGTATCGACAAGGAAGAGCACCCGTATGGAAACGTGGATGCCCTGACAGGTTTTCCCAACCGGGACTGGCTCCGCGAGCTGTTAAGACGCCAGTGCCAGCGTTCCTCCGCTGACAGCCAGCCCCTGTCTCTCATCATGATCGAGATTGACAACTTCAGTGAATTTATCAACACGAACGGCCACCGTCATGGAGATCGCCTTATATATGCCATGTCGTATACTCTGAAAAATCTCCTCCGGCCTGTGGAAATTGTCTCCCGATTCAGAAGCGATCAGTTCGCCGTCCTTCTGCCGGACATCGACGTCGACAGGGCAAAAAAAGTTGCCGTTCGCCTCTTCAGAGCATTCGAGGATGTTTCACCTCTCGTGGTGGATGACAGGGTCATCCATCACCCCACAATCTCTGTAGGACTGGCACAGTTGAAACAAGGCCAAGATGTAGATAGTTTCCTTCTCGACGTTGATGCCGCCTTGTTCAGGGCCAAGCAAGCCGGTGGAAACACCGTCTCCGGATAGGGCAAGTTGTTTATAGTTTGAACGCTTCAACAAGGGCATCCATGTGTTCACCCCTGTTCATGAGCCGTATATTATTGAATCCGGCCTGAGACAGACACTCCCTGATTTCTTCGAATGTATAGGTGCCTCCGCCGGGGGTTCCCAACAGCATATTAACGGCAAAGACGGCGCCGTTTTTCGGACGTATCCGATCAGGCTCCATAACGTGATCCCGGATAACAATGCGTCCTCCCCGGCTTAAGGAGCGAAACGCCTTTTTGAACAGGTTCGCATTTTCTCCCAAACTGTTCTGGTGGATAATGGCAGAAACAAACGCCAAGTCGTGCCCGGGCGGAAATTCATCCTGATCGAAATCTCCGGCCACCAGTGCGACACGGTTAAGCACACCTGCCTTGCCGAGACGCTCGCGGGCCATCTCGACGACTTCGGGCCTGTCAAACAATGTGGCTCTCATTTCAGGGACTGCCTGAAGAAAAGCCATCGTATACGTTCCTGAGGCGCCGCCCACGTCAAGCAGGGCTTTCGCCGGGCCGGGATTGACCTGAGTCACAATTGCCCGTGCGCGCGGCTCCGCGACAACGTGCATCGCTCCGATGAATGCACGCATTTCATCCGCACTCCGGAAAGGCTTCGCTATGTCCTCCGAATTTTTCGTTCCCCTGACGACATTCGTCAAACGGGACCACCGCCGCCACAGATGGGCCGCGTGAAGAACCATGGGAAGAACCGACGCGGGATCATCGGCAGAAAGAAGCGGGGCTATGGAAGCCGGGCACCGGTAGTTTTCACCTTGTTTGGCGAGAAAGTCCATGGCCGTAAGGGCATCCAAGAGAATGGTTATGGCCCGCAGATCACTCCCGGTTCTGCCGGAAACCTCCTGTGCGGAAAGAGATTCGCGACTCAGGATTGTAAAGAGATTCAACTCGGCTCCGGACAGCAAAATACGGCACTCCATAAAATTCCGGGCCAATTTCAAGATTTCTTCCGGACTGTTATCGCTCATGATTGACTCCTCCTGATTTTCTAATTTAATGGTTCTTCAAACACGATCATATTTTGACTTTTTGTGAAACCGTCAATCTTTAAAATGTTTTTTACCATCTCTTCTTTCGAAAGAAAATAATATTTAGAACGGATAAATTCATATCTCTTAAACAAAACATCATTTGACACGGGCTGCCAAGTCATGTTTATATCTTCGCAGTTTTTCAGGGGTTGTGCGCTTTATGAGGAAGAATATTAGAAAGATTATCACGCTGGTCGCCTCGCTGCCTGTGTTTTTTTTTATTTTCCCGGTCTCCGATATCCTTGCCGACAACACACGCTTGACGATCATTCACGGCAGCAATCTGAATGGTTACCTCGTCCCCTGCCCCACCTGAGGAAATAAATCGCTGGGCGGTCTGGCCCGGCGGGGAGCGTTCATCAACAGAATCAGGTCTGACGGGAAGCCTGTTCTGGTTGTTGATTCGGGACGTCTCTTTACCGATATAAAAATATCCGCTCCGTCCGAACCGGTCATCAGAAAGGCGCGACTGATCAGCCGCGCCTATAAACACATGAACGTGACGGCCGTTAATGTGGCAGATCCGGACCTGATGCCGGGTCTGTCCTTTCTGCGACAGGAAGCCTCACGGGGGCTTCCTCTGATCTCCGCCAACCTGACAGACCCGTCACAGGACACACCGATCTTTCCTCCCTATGTGATCAACACAGTTGACAACATCCGTGTGGCTTTTTTCGGTCTCCTCTCTCCGGATATGAGCATGGCTGTTCGAAAGACAGTGGGGAAGAAAGTCCTGATCAAAGATCCGGTAGAAACAGCGCGCAACCTGGTAGAAAGGCTCCGCAGCCAGGCAGACATTATCATCCTCCTGTCTGACCTGGGATTGGAAAAAGAAAAGGAGCTCCTCGGGAAGGTGCCAGGTATTCATTTTGTCCTTGGCGGACGGGAGGGTCAATATATGGGGTCGCCCATCTGGGAAGGGAAAACCCCGATTTTTCAGTCGTACAACAGAGGGATGTATGCGGGCAACCTTCAGATCACTTTTACACATGCATCCTCTCCTTTCCGGGCAGAAGGACAGACAAACGGAAACCGCTTTCAGTGGACGTTGATTCCTCTGGATGCATCGATTTCAGAGGACAACATTATCTCTCAATGGATCCGGGAGGCCGGACTTGAAAAACTTCACAATCTCAGGTAAGAAAGCAGATCCGTTTCTGCAAATATCGGATGGAAAGATCAACATCATGGAGAAACCAAAAGCCTTCAGAATCTTCGTCACAATCATCCTGGCACTGACAGGCATAGGGCTCATGGTTTTTTATACGCTGTGCGACACATCCTGCAGCTACCTTCAGGGAGACATCTTAGGGATTGACCTGAAACACATTGGAATCGGGTATATGCTGGCAATCATTATTCTGTCCGCCGTCCGGCAAATGGCATGCGTCCGCACCCTTCTTGCCCTGGGAATCGGTGTTGAGATATATCTTATTTTTTATCAGTTTACCGAAGAGGTTTTTTGTCCTTTCTGTCTGTCATTCGCTGCAATCGTCATTATCGCGTTTGCCCTCAACTATGAAAAGCCGGTTGTCTTCAAAAAAAGCCGGTTACAACAGATTGTTTATGGCCTCGGGGACATCGAGATTCCAGTGCCGGCGGGTACGCGCATTCCCCTGCTGCTGTTTGTGTTTTTCGGTTATCTCTTTGTCTGTCTCACATTTTCCGGTTCCACCACGCCGGCTTACGCAGCGGAAAAAACACTCGTTCCTTCGTATGGCTCCGGCCCATACGAACTCATCGTCTTCACGGACTATTTCTGCCCCCCCTGCCAGTCGGTGGAGGCGGATGTCGACCCCGCACTCGATGATCTCCTGTCTCGGAAAGGCGTGAAAGTGACGTTCGTCGATCTTCCCATCCACAAGGAAACACCTTTATATACGAAGTATTTTTTATATGCGGTCAAGAAGGGACAGGGTTATAAAGACGCCCTTCACGCCAGAAGGGTGCTGTTTTCTCTTGCGAAAAACAAAACCATTTCTGATGAAGCAAGCCTTGCAAAGGCGTTAAAAGAGCGGAGCATTGCCTTCGAACCCTATGATCTCAAACCTGTCTATCAGGTCTTCAATAAGTTGATCCAGGAACATAAAGTCCGTTCAACACCCACCTGCGTCGTGAAGTATTCCCGTACAGACATTCGCACATACACGGGAACATTCCAGATCCGAAATGGACTGGCGATGTTGCAGGCAGCCCAGAAAAGTGCCGTGAAAAGAAAGAGACGTTAATCGCAATTGCGAGCCCCGCGCCTGCAAAACGTCGTATCGGAAAGAATGACACGGGGAAACCTCGCTGAGACGTCACGTCGAGAATCGTTTATTTCTGGCAGGAAGGGCAGAAGTAGGTTCCCCTGCCGCTCAAACGCTCTCGTAGAATGATGCCGTGACATCTCCGGCAGAGGCCTCTGTCACGGGCATACACGTTCAGTTCATGCTGATAGTCACCCTTTTGGCCAAACAGATCCCGCCAGTCCGATATGGACGTGCCACGACAGGCAACAGCCCTTTTAAGAATCCGCTTTGCCGCCTCTGCAATGCCCTCCCACTCGCGAAGGGATAAACTGCATGTCTTCCTCCAGGGATTGACAGACGCTTCATAAAGCATCTCGCAGGCATAAATATTACCGATACCGGCAATCCGTCGCTGATCCATGAGGAAAGATTTCACGGGGAGTTTTTTGTTTCGGGCCAGCTCCTCAAGCTGATGAGCCGAAAAACTATGCAGAGGATCGTCAATGACAACCCCGCCGGGATGATGGTCCCGCATGACAAAAGTTGCAAACCGCCGGGGATCAATGCAAATGAGACTTCCCTCTGCAAAGGCAATCGTAAAACGGGTATGTGCAGGCACATCCTGTTGATCATCCTGCCACAAAAGCCTGCCCGTCATTCGCAGATGAAGAGCAAGGACCTTCTCGTTGTGAAGCTCCTGTGCTGAAGAGTGGGACTTCCCGAAAAGAACATTATCAACAAGGGGAGGATCAGTGATAGCTTGCCGCTCAAGGTGTATTTCCAGAGCCTTTCCCCGGCGGGTGACGGCTGTTATTTTTTTTCCGACCGCTTCACTGATCATTGCCAGTTTGGGATCGATGATTTCAATCCTCTGAATGGTCTTATTCAGGACGACTTTTTTCAGTTGACGACAAAGGGTTTCCACTTCGGGAAGCTCAGGCATTTTCAGTCTCTTTTTTTGCAAAAAAGCAGCTTTTTTCTGATTCTAACTTGCGATGTTTTTGTGTCAAGAAAAAAGAAATTTTTTTAAGAAAAATATATTGACAACCATGAACAAAAAGAGTACAGCGGCAACAAGGGAACAATTTGAAATCGATTGAGAAAATCCGATTTCATGCTTCGTGTAAAAAGGAGGGAAACTACATGGAAAGCGAGGTCCTTTTTAACGAGGAGGCGGAACCTCCTGGTCGTTTAACCGGTCTTGTTGTTGGCATTGATAATAATCATCACATAAATGACTTTTTTCCATCCCTGAATACCCACCCTGACCCACCTGTGGTTCTGGTCAAACCGCTTCGCCGTGTATCTCGTTTTAAAGACAGCGCCAGAGCCCAATCCTTTCGAAAACGCTTTTATCCGGAAATAACAACGGCCGAGTGGCAGGACTGGCAATGGCAGTTCCGAAACCGGATAACGGATATCGATATGCTGTCACAAATGATCTGGCTTTCACAGGAAGAGATGCTTCCCATGGGCGGCCAGGAAGGTTCCCTCCCTGTTGCCATCACACCCTATTATGCCAGTCTTCTTGACGAAATCGACGTCAACCATCCGCTGCGCCGCATGGCAGTACCGCTAGCGGATGAGTGCTTCCGCACCGCAGAGGAAGACGATGACCCCCTTGGAGAAGAACATGACAGCCCTGTTCCCGGCATCGTTCATCGCTATCCGGACAGGGTTCTTTTTCTCGTAACCGACTCGTGTGCAACCTATTGCCGCTACTGTACCCGTTCACGCATATTCAGCAGTCGCCGGAAGCATTTGAAAAACATCGATCACTGGGAAAGCGCCATTGACTATATAAAAGAAAACACGCAAATTCGGGACGTACTTCTTTCAGGCGGCGATCCCCTGACGCTGTCGGATTCGAAGCTGGAATGGCTCCTGTCCCGCTTGAAGATGATACCCCATGTGGAAATCCTCCGGATCGGCACGAAAGTGCCCGTCGTGATGCCTCAGCGGATCACCACGGAGCTTATCTACACGTTGAAACGCTTTCATCCCCTCTGGATCAGCATCCACGTAAACCACCCTGATGAAATAACCCCCGAAATGAGCCAGGCATGCACCCGGCTCGCCAATGCCGGCATCCCTCTCGGCAGCCAGACGGTTCTCCTCCATAAAATTAACGACCGTTTGGACATCATGAAGCGGCTGGTTCACGGTCTGCTGAAAATTCGGGTGAAGCCATATTATCTCTATCAGTGCGACCCGATCCCCGGATCGTCCCACTTCCGCACCTCCGTCAAGACGGGGCTCGATCTTATTGACGGATTGAGGGGTCATACGACCGGATATGCCGTGCCGACCTACGTCATTGACGCCCCGGGAGGAGGGGGTAAAATTCCCCTGCTCCCCGAATATGTCGTTGGGAAAGAAGGCAACAATCTCATCTTAAGAAACTACGAGGGACGAATCTTTCACTATCCGGACAGCCATTGCGCCCCATGATCCCATTACCGGGCAGGAACGCACAGGGAAAATCAGATTTGAAGATCGGAATCTCATACGACCTTCGGGACGATTACCTTGCAGAAGGATACACGAAAGAAGAAACAGCGGAATTTGACCGCGCAGATACCATTGAGGCCATCGAAGAAGCTCTTCGGATTTCCGGATACCGGACCGACCGTATCGGACATATCAGGGCGCTGATCGGGCGTCTGTCATCCGGCGACCGCTGGGACATGGTTTTTAATATCGCAGAAGGATTGCACGGATTCGGCCGGGAGGCGCAGATCCCCGCCCTTCTTGACGCCTATGGCGTTCCCTATACCTTTTCCGACCCCCTTGTTCTCGCCCTCGCCCTTCACAAAGGCATGACCAAGCACATTCTCCGTGACGCCGGCATTCCCACCCCCGATTTCCAGATCGTTGAAACGGAAGATGACGTCGCAAACGTGGGTATTCCCTTCCCCCTGTTCGCCAAGCCCGTCGCAGAGGGAACAGGCAAAGGCATTTCCGCCGCTTCAAAGATTACCTCCCTTTCGGAACTCCGGCAGGTGTGCCGAAACCTTCTAACAATATTCCGGCAGCCGGTACTCGTTGAGACGTTTCTCCCCGGGCGGGAGCTTACCGTCGGCATTGTCGGAACCGGAAAGGAGGCCGTTGCGCTTGGCGTCATAGAAATCCATCTGAAAGACAACGCCGAAGAAAACGCCTATTCCTTTCACAACAAGGAAAACTATGCAGAACTGGTGGAATATAAACTCATCGATGACATCATGGCCAGGAATGCAGAAGATGCCGCCCTCGCCGCCTGGCGGGTGCTCGGTTGCAGAGACGCGGGTCGAATAGATCTTCGCGCCGACGCTTCCGGCCGGCCCAATGTAATGGAAATCAATCCCCTCGCGGGATTGCATCCTGTCCATTCGGATCTGCCCATCATCTGCAATCTGAAGGGAATATCCTATCACGAACTCATTTCCATGATTATGCGTTCCGCCCGGAAGCGTATTGCTGAATGATAACCATGAAGGCAGTTGTATTACACAGTGACATACCGGAAAAAGCCGGCAGAGATGAACAGGACGTCCTCGTTCAGGTCGAGACCGTATGCCGGTCGCTCACAGAACTGGGCCATATGCCGGTCGCTCTCCCCGTCTCGATGGATTTCAAAAAGGCCATCGACATTCTCGCAGGCATCCGGCCGGACTTCGTTTTTAATCTCGTGGAATCGATCGCGGGACACGGCAATCTGATTCACATTGCTCCCGCCATCCTGGATTCTCTCTCCATCCCCTACACGGGTGCAAAAACGGACGCCATGTTTCTGACATCGAACAAGGTTCTTGCGAAAAAATCCCTTGACGCGGGAGAAATGCCCACGCCCCCGTCGTTTCTCGCCGACGGCAGGCAAAGCCTGTTCATGGAAGGGACTTATATCATCAAGGCAAAGTGGGAACACGCCTCCGTCTGGCTGGATGAACATTCCATTATTTATGCGAAAGACGGAGATCGCCTCCGTCAGGCCGTCCTGTCTCAACAGGAACGGCTCGGTATGACCTGTTTTGCCGAACCGTTTATCGATGGAAGGGAATTTAATCTATCCCTTCTTGCGGGCGACACGGGACCGGAAGTATTGCCGACCGCCGAAATTCAGTTCCGTGATTATCCGCCGGAAAAGGCAAAAGTTGTCGATTACCGGTCCAAATGGATTGAAGATTCCTTTGAGTATCATCATACGCCGAGGCGCTTCGATTTCCCGGAAGAAGATGAACCGCTTATAAAACAATTGACCGAACTGGCCATCCGGTGCTGGCAGCTATTCAACCTGCGGGGGTATGCAAGGGTCGATTTCCGCGTAGATGTTAACAACTGCGCGTGGATTCTCGAAGTCAACACAAATCCCTGCCTGTCGTCCGATGGCGGCTTTGCCGCCGCTGTGGAGCGAGGGGGGCTGTCGTTTAACCGGGCGATCGAGCGTATCGTTCAGGACGCCGTGTGTTCCCGGCATTTGCCATGAGTAACTGTTTGAAAAATGTGGACATTACATATCGTACGGACGTAAGGCCTTCAGATCGAAATGACGTTCGACAAATTGTTGAATCGACGGAATTTTTTTCTGAGGCGGAAACAGGAATCGCCGTGGAGCTTGTTGAAGAACGGCTGTCAAAAGGTCTCCGGAGCGGTTACCATTTCCTCTTTGGCGAATTGACGGGCAGGATGATCGGCTACACCTGTTTCGGTCCCATACCGGGCGCCGCAAACCGCTATGACCTGTACTGGATCGTGGTTCATCATGATTTTCGCCGGGCGGGCATCGGTAAATCGCTCATGGTGAAGACCGAAGAGGCGATTGAAAAACAGGGAGGGGAACGCATCTATATCGATACGTCATCACGGGATCAATACAGAACAACCAGATTGTTTTATCGATCATGCGGCTATCAGGAAGAGGCCTTTCTGAAAGATTTTTACGGATCCGGAGATGATAAGGTTATCTATGTCAAGGCCATTCGTCCTTAACCAAAACATGTTGCTTTTTTTGTCATAATCCGGTAGAGGAGATTCGCCGGATGTTAATTGCACACATACCGACTCACAGGGTGTCACCAATACAACGAATCATCACGGAGGGTACATCTGATGAGACTGATTCCCAGAGAAGAAAAGTTCTTTGATCTTTTTGAAGAGTTGATAAACAAAATCGAAGAGGGAGGAGAACTCTTTCTCGATATGGTTCAACACTATGAATACACCGAACCGAAGATCGCCAAGCTCAAGGAACTGGAGCATGAAGCCGACGTCATCACTCACAGAACCTACGAGAAGATGCATAAAACTTTTCTCACCCCTATCGATCGTGAAGATATTTACGATCTCGTCAATAAAATGGACAGTATCCTGGATATGATCGAGGCCTCCGCCGCCAGGATGTCTCTATACAAAGTAAAAGAACCCGCCAGAGAAATCATTGACCAGGCCAAGATATTAATGAAGGCGATAAAGAAGCTGAAAATCATCATTCCTGCTCTAAGGGACATGAAAAACGCCAGCATGATCATCGATGCCTGTGTGGAGATCAACACCCTGGAGAACGAAGGGGATATTGTCCTGAGGATGACCATGGCGCGCCTGTTCGAGTGTGAGAAAGACCCCATCGAACTGATCAAATGGAAGGAAATATTTGAACGGATCGAAGAGGCTATAGATGTCTGCGAGGATGTTTCAAATATTGTGGAGGGCATCGTCCTGAAACATGGTTGATTCCTTTGGATTCGTCGTCTTTCTTATCCTGGTAGCCCTGTTTTTCGATTTTCTCAATGGCTTCCACGACTCTGCCAATGCGATTTCGACGATCGTATCGACCAGGGTCCTGTCTCCCCGGCATGCGGTCCTCTGGGCTGCATTCTTCGAATTTTCAGCCTTCTTCTTTATGGGGGTCCATGTTGCCAACACCATCGGCACCGGTATCATCGATCCGAATATTGTGGATAATCTGCTTATCCTCGCCGCCCTGGGAGGGGCCATCATCTGGAACATCATCACATGGTATTTCGGGCTCCCCAGCAGCTCTTCCCATGCCCTCATCGGCGGTCTTATCGGCGCCGGTATCTTAAAGGCAGGAACTAAAATCCTCATCTGGGACGGCATTTCAAAGACGACCATCTTCATTGTTCTTTCTCCCGCCATCGGCATGGGACTTGGGCTGCTCATGATGATTCTGGTTCTCAACCTCAGCCAGCATACCACTGTCTTCAGATCAGACAAGCTGTTCCGAAAACTTCAGCTTGTCTCATGCGCGGTCTACAGCATGGGTCATGGCACCAATGACGCCCAGAAGACCATGGGAATCATTGCCATCATTCTTTACACCCAAGGGTACCTCGGTCCAACCTTTTATGTTCCATTCTGGGTAGTCGTCTCATGTTACACGGTTATCTCCCTGGGAATCATGTCCGGAGGATGGCGCATCGTCAAGACCATGGGCACCAAGATTACAAAACTTCAGCCCATCGGGGGATTCTGCGCCGAAACAGCAGCGGCGATTTCCATCATCGGGGCGTCTGTTGCGGGCATTCCTGTGAGTACAACGCACACCATCACAGGCGCCATTGTGGGGGTGGGCGCAACGAAACGCCTCACGGCCGTTCGCTGGGGGGTGGCGGGCAATATCATCTGGGCATGGATACTGACGATCCCAATGTCGGCACTGATTTCCGCTGTTATCTATTCCATAACGCAAATAATCTTTCGATGATTTCGGGCAAAGGAGCTTAAGATACCAGACGTTTTTTATGGAAGCTCTCGCCTGAATCAGGATAACGTATCCCGGTAGAATTGGTCGTACATGGCCCAGATTGCCAGAAGCAGGGAGGTGATGATGGGACCGATAACGAAGCCGGAAAAACCGAACAGAGAAATGCCTCCCAGGGTAGACAGAAAAATCAGCAAGGGATGCATCTGCACATCCCTGCCCAGCAATATGGGACGCAGGAAATTGTCCACCATACTGATCACAAGGACGCCGACAATCAGAATCATAACCCCTTCCCAGATATGTCCCGTTAACAGCATGATCACGCCGGCAGGCGCCCAGATGATGGAGCAACCGACAACCGGCACGATCGCCGTAAGGACCATCACAACGCCCCAGACCAGTGCTCCTTCAATTCCGGTAAACCAGAGCAAAAGACCTCCCAGAAAACCCTGAAGACCTCCGATAATCAATGTGACTTTCAGGGTGGATCTGGCTGTGGCTACAAAACGCTCATACAGGATTTTTTCCCTGTTCTGGCCGAAGGAAAAGAATCTCATCGCCATATCCAGAAATTTATTGCCGTCGCGAATGAAGAAAAACAGCGTGTACAGCATGACGGCGAATTGAACGATAAATAAAATGGTGTTCTGAGTAAGATCCTTCAGGTTGACAAAGATGTAATTGGAAATACTTCTGGCAATTTCGGCAAATTTTTCTGTCAGGAGGCTTTCGTTGATATGTAGCCTGGCAAGATGGGGATTATTTTTGATCACACCCGTGATGCTTGCAATTTTTTTCTCGATGACAGCGCTATCCGCCGTGCCAAGGGAATGATATATTTGCACGGATTCGGTAAAAAGCAGACTCGCGATAATGCCCCCGGGCAGAATGATAATGAATATAACCGCCATAAGCACCAGCGCGGAGCTGAGGGTGGGACGATTCAATTTTTCATTCAGCCGCCGGAACAAAGGCTTGAAAATGCCGGCGATCACGGCCGCCCAAAAAACGGGAAAGAAGAATGGTCTCAAAAGATACAGAAACAGAAGGGTTACGATGACCAGCGTCGTGAAAAACAATATGTTCTGGATTCTGGAGTTTTCCATATCTCTCTTATCTTTGTTTGACAAACCGTGAGGTTACATATTCGAGCTTATATTTGATTTGCTTGACATTTTCAACGAGAAGTTTTGCCTGCTTCAAAAAAAAACAGCTGTCTAAAATTTCAAAAATGATATAAAAGCCGACATCTGATATACTTCATTAGATCTCTTTTCGAAAAAAAGGTAAATAATATCCCATGGAATCCAGTTCCGGCTATCCCATCGGCGTTTTTGATTCCGGTATCGGCGGTCTGACCGTCGTCCGCGCCCTCATGGAACGTCTGCCTTTTGAAAATATCATCTACTTCGGTGACACGGCACGGGTGCCCTACGGGGTAAAATCTCCGGAAACGATCACCCTGTTTGCCACACAGATCACCCGATTTTTACTGCAGAAAGAGGTCAAGCTGCTCATTATCGCCTGCAACACAATGGCGGCGGTCGCTTATCAGGCCGTCAAAGACCTCTCTCCCGTGCCCGTACTTGATGTAATCGCGGCGGGCGCCCGCAAGGCAATCGAAGAAACAAACTCGAAACATGTGGGAGTCATCGGTACGCCGGCCACGATCAACAGCAATGCCTACGCCCGTGCCATTCATGAGCACGATCCGGACATTCGCGTCTTCTCCCAGGCCTGCCCTTTGTTTGTGCCGCTGGTCGAAGAGGGATGGTGGCATCACCCGGTCACCCGCCTGACTGCCCAGGAATACTTGAGACCGGTTCTTGCGGAGCACGTCGATACCCTGGTCCTGGGGTGCACTCATTATCCCGTGATCAAATCCCTCATCCGCGAAATTGTCGGACAGGATATCTGCCTGGTGGATTCTGCCGAGGCTATGGCGGACATCACGGCGAATCTGCTCCACGATATACATCTGGGAAATCCCCAGCGGAACCCGCCGGACTACCGGTTCTATGTCACCGATGTGCCCTACCATTTTCAGACCATCGGTGAAGGGCTTCTGGGCCGAACGCTCTCCCGCGTCGATCTCGTCAAGTGGTAAAGAGGTAAAAAATCCCTCAAGGCAGCGCCGGATGCCGACAAATAACGTTTGCCAGAATCCGGTAGATACGATATAAAAAACGGCAAAGGAGGGTATCATGGACGGACGAAAACGACTCCAGGCCTGTATTTTCCTGTTTTTTTTCCTTATTCCCTGTCTCGCGGCGGCACAGGAACTCAAGGCCATTCCCCTCGTAAAGCCCCAGATGGACACCGGCAGGCTTCTCATACACGTGCTGAAGGATCGCAAATCCTCCCGGGAGTTCAGCAACCGCAAACTGCCGATACGCGTCCTCTCCAACCTGCTTTGGGCGGCCTGCGGCATCAACCGTCCTGAATCAGGCAAAAGAACCGCCCCATCAGCCAAGAACTGGCAGGAAATCGATGTGTATGTGGCTACCGAAAAGGGTCTGTACGTATACGACGCACAGAAGCACAGACTGAATCCCGTCCTTGCCGGGGACATCCGCGCCCTGACCGGTTCTCAGTCTTTGGTCAGGGAAGCTCCCGTCACTCTGATCTATGTCGCCGATTATGCGCGTATGGGAAACGCCGCCAATGACAGGAAAGATTTCTACTCCGCGGTGGATACAGGATTCATCAGTCAAAACGTCTATCTGTATTGCGCCTCCGAGGGACTGGCAACTGTTGTCCGGGGGGGCATCGATCGCGAGAACCTCGCCAGGGCCATGAAATTACGGCCGGAACAGCGAATCATTCTGGCGCAGACGGTGGGTTACCCGAAGAAATAATTCAGATGTCATGCCTTTTTCGCTCCTTGCAGATATGGTGGTCATCGCCCATTTCCTTTTCGTTCTGTTCGTCATTTTTGGCGGTTTTCTGGTCCTGTACAAACGGGGCTGGGCATGGCTCCACATTCCCGCTGCGATCTGGGGCGCCTTCGTTGAATTCACGGGCTGGATATGCCCATTGACCCCTCTGGAGAACTGGCTTCGGATCCAGGGAGGAGGAACCGCTTATGCTTCTGACTTCATCGAACGTTACATCATCTCTCTCCTCTATCCCTCCTTTCTCACCCGCCGCCTTCAGTTCTTCCTGGGTTCCATCGTGCTTGTGATCAATATCTGCATTTATGGCTGGGTGATCCAACGAAGAAGGGGAAAATGTCATCTCTCCGAAAAAACACAGAATTGCATTGATAAAACCAATAGTTTCTGATAACTTGCTACGTGCATCTATTCGAAAAGCATCCTCACAGAAGGATGAAATTTTGCGCAATCCTTTTCGACGTTACAACATTTTAACCAACCGAGAGATTATATATGCTGCCTGAAGAACGCGATGCAGCATATATCTGGGATATGCTGGATTCGGCAGCAGCGAACCTTGCCTTTCAGTACCGTTTGAAAACCATTTAAGGGGAGAACTCCCATGAAATTGAAAGTCATTGTCCATGAAGCCGAAGAGGGGGGATACTGGGCGGAAGTTCCAGCAATACCCGGATGCGCAACTCAAGGAGAAACCTTTGAGGAGCTGTTAAAAAATCTATATGAAGCCGTTGAGGGATGCCTTGCCGTCCAGGTTGAAACACCCGCAGTAACCGGCAAAGATCGCATCATTGAAATTGCCGTATGAAGTCTGTGACGGGGAAAGAATTTGCCAGACTTTTGGAAAAGCATGGCTGGAATCTCCTCCGGGTTCAAGGCAGTCATCACATCTATAGCAAAGAAGGAAACGTTGTAAGAATATCCATACCGATTCACGGCAACAAACCTCTCAAAACAGGTCTGGCTAAGCATCTCCTGAAAATGGCCGGCTTATCCGAGGATAACCTGTAATGCGTTTCAAGATTAATGCCGATCAGGAATTCCAAATCCGGGCAATCGAATCAGTAACGAAACTGTTAGACGGTCAGCACCGATGTCAATTAAAATGTTTTTTAGCTAATATTGATCCCTCTGAGACTTAGCCAAAAATACATTTAAATAACTGAAATTTTACAAGAGAATATTATTAATATGTTGATATTAAAAGAATAATTACGATTTTAATTACAATTATTTTACATTATGACTATCGTATCCACAAAGATGAAACCATTAACCATCACGGTGGCTGGCCCATCGTGTGAAAAGAGTTTGGAACAATGAAAATCATTCTCGCGGGCTACAATCTGGATACGGAAACCATCAGGGAATTTCATCAGAAGATTCCCGAAGCGAAGCATCTCACCCCGGAGACGATCTCCGCCGCCTATGCCCGGATCAGCCGCAGCCCGAAATCCGTGGATGAATTGCGGGATATCGCCAGGAAGGAGGTGGAGAAGGCCCGGCAGTCCAACCGGAACATCGTCTTCGAGATGGGACACAGCTCCGTTGCCGAACATGCCGTCTTCAATATCGACGTCCTCGGGGTTTCTCGCCTTCTTGTTGAGGAAATCGAGAAATTCCGCCTGTGCTCCTATACGGAAAAATCACAGCGGTACGTTCTGTTCAAGGATGACTTTCACATCCCCGAAGAGATCCGCGCAGCCGGTTTTGAAGAACCCTTCGTCGAAACCGTCCGCGAACAGAACAGGGTGTATCAGGAGCTGTACGGCAGGCTGAAACCCCATGTTTTTAAAAAGTACAGCGATCTGGCCGCCGACCCGGCGAATAACTCGATGCTGGAAGGCTGGGCCAAGGAAGACGCCCGGTATGTCATTGCTCTGGCCACGGAAACCCAGCTGGGGATGACCATCAATGCAAGAAATCTGGAGTTGATGCTTCGCCGCCTTGCGGCCCATCCTCTGACTGAGGCAAGGAAATTCAGTGTGAAACTCTACGAAGCGACAAAAGACACCGCTCCCTCTCTGATACGCTACACCGAGGCCACGGATTACGACAGACTGACACGGAAAGTCCTGAAGGCTGAAGTCGATGCCCTGCTGAAACAGGAGGAAAAGGGAAAAGGAGACGCCGCCTGCCTGAAGGATGAATCCGTCACCCTGGTTCATGCCACATCCCATGCGGATGAAATCATTGTGGCCTCCCTGATCCACTCCTCCTCGGACATCCCCATAACCCGATGCATGGAGATGACATCCCGAATGGACCGGAACGACAAAGAAAAGATCATCAATGCGACACTCCGGCATATGA
>Ga0209609_10000457_pt1 | contig 24638 bp, 21 predicted proteins | sample LakKivw325mmetaG_FD_184136 | JGI IMG/M metagenome (GOLD analysis project Ga0209609, IMG submission 184136) | Anoxic lake water microbial communities from Lake Kivu, Rwanda to study Microbial Dark Matter (Phase II) - Lake Kivu water 325m metaG... | ecosystem: Environmental > Aquatic > Freshwater... | reverse complement strand
ATCAAACGCCATATTTATATCTGCATCACTGTCCACATAAATATGGCATACTCCCTTATAATGTTTTATGACAGGAATCCTGCTGTTTGCCACAACGGCTCTTATCAGGGATTCACCACCTCTTGGAATAACAAGATCAATAAAGTTATCCAGAGAAAGCAAATATCTGACTGCCATTCTTCCACCTCCGGTGATAAGTCCTGCCACAAAAGGATTTATACCGGTTTGTTCCAGTGCCTGTTTAACACAAACCATGAGAGCCGAGTTTGAATTTATGGATTCACTCCCTCCACGAAGTACAACGCAATTTCCACTCTTTATGCACAGGGAAACAGACTCGATTGTAACATCCGGCCTTGATTCATAAATAATCGCTATGACACCTATTGGAACCCTCATTTTCCTGATTATAAGTCCATTTGGTCTTGTTGTTTCCCATATTATCCTTCCAACCGGGTCTTCAAGATCAATGAGGTTTTTCAAAGATACGGCCATCTTTTTCACTCTATCAGGCGTGAGGAGCAGTCTATCAATAAATGCTCCTGTATAATTAAGTTTCTGACATTTTTTTACATCTTTCTGGTTGCACCTTACAATCTCATCCGTTTTTTGAATGAGTATTTCAGAAAGACGATCAAGAAACCTGTTTTTCTTCTCTGTCGTAAGATTCATTACGTCAAATGAACTTTCTCTCGCCTGTTGTGCAATAAAATAAATGTCTTTTTTCCAGTTAATCATCTTCTCTCCGGAATAAAGATTGTTCCAATGTTTTTGCCGAGAAAAATGTCACGGATGACCCAGGGTCTTTTGCCATTTGCTATAATCCCAGCGCATCCAAGTTCCAGTACCTTTCTCATCGCAAGAAGTTTTGAAAGTATTCCACCACTTCCAAGATGCGAGGGCTTACCATTTCTGGCAATAGTAATGTATTCGTCTGTAATATGACGAACCTCTGATATAAAACTGAGCTTACCGCTGTTTTTCGGATCCGCGTCATAAAGACCATCCACATCCGTAAGAAGAACAAGAATATCCGCTTTAATCAGTTCAACCACCATCGCCGATAGCTGATCGTTATCACCAAACTTAATCTCTTCAGAAGCCACTGCATCATTCTCATTGATAACAGGTATGATTTTGAAAGAAAGAAGGGTTTCCAGTGTTGCCAAAGCATTCTTTTTTCTCTCTTCTGTATCAAAAATGTCTCTTGTCAGAAGAACCTGACCAACATTATAACCCTCTTCTCTGAAAATCCTTTCGTAAAACCTCATCAACCTGCTCTGTCCGACACTGGCTGCAGCCTGCAATTTTTCAATCCTTGACGGCCTTCTTTCCCAGCCAAGTATCTGCATTCCTGCGCCAATAGCCCCTGAAGTAACAATGATGACCTGCTTGCGATTTTCCATCAACCAGCATATCTGCTGACCCAGATGTTCCATGAGAGATGTATCAAGACGATGTCCGGCAGAGGTCAAAACATTTGTCCCGATTTTGATGATAACCCTTTTCGCCTTCTTAACGATTCTGGCTCTTTCAGTGACCTTCTTCATAAAAACAATTCCATTGTTCAAAGTTCATTTCTTATTTTCTTTATTTTTTCAATCCAGGATTTAAGTGCATCAAAATCCTGCTTTTGCAGCAGTTCAGTCACATTATCAAGATCCTTTCTGAATTTACTTATAGCCTGAAGTATATTCTCCCTGTTACTTACAAAAATTTCTGTCCAGATTTCTTCATCACTTGCCGCGATCCTTGTGGTATCTCTGAACCCGGCACCAATGCATGTCTTCACAGAAGGCGAATTAATCCTTTCTGAAAGTATGTCGACAAGAAGAAAAGCAACAAGATGTGGGAAATGACTTGTATATGCACAGATCTCATCATGCTGACGTGATTGCATCCGTGTAACAGAAGCACCTGTATTTCTCCAGAATTCTTCAATGGTTTCAATTACCGAGCTTTCTGAATTATTTGCCGGCGTGATTACTACTGTTTTTCCCTCGAAAAGGTGTGGATTTGAATTTTCAATACCCCTTTTCTCAGAGCCTGCCATCGGATGAGATCCGCAAAACCTGTGTCCCTGCATAAAAGATTTCTCAACAGTTTGTACTATTAAATCCTTTGTACTGCCAACATCTGTGAAAAGTAACATGGGTTTAATTTTTGCTATGCTTTTTGCAAGTTCCACATTCACAGAAATAGGCGCTGCAAGAATAACAAAATCAGAATTCATCACCAGGTCTGAAAAATCCTGAAACGAAAAATCAATCACACCAAGATTTTTTGCTTTTTTAAGGGTTTCCGGGGTTCTGGTATAACCGCATATATTTTCAGCCAGGCCTTTTCTTTTTGCGGCAAGCGCTATGGAACCACCAAGCAAACCAAGTCCTGCAACTCCAATACTCTGAAAGCTTTTCATGGTGCATCAGGTTTGTTCTGTCTTCTTCTCACCCATCTGTTTGAAAACAGAAAACAATTCAAGGGGTATCGGAAACACAAGCGTTGAATTCTTTTCTGTTGCTATCTCTGAAGCGGTCTGGAGATATCTCAGCTGAATCGCTATCGGAACCTCTGAAAGCTTTTTAGCGGCCGCAACCAGTTTTCCACTCGCCTGAAATTCTCCTTCAGCATTGATGACCTTCGCCCGGCGTTCTCTTTCTACCTCTGCCTGACGCGCCATGGCTCTCTTCATTGTGTCCGGCAGTTCAACCTCTTTAATTTCAACAATGCTCACCTTTATGCCCCAGGGATCAGTCTGCTCGTCAATTATCTGCTGAAGTTTGTGGTTGATCTTGTCTCTTTCTGAAAGTATTTCATCAAGTTCCATCTGACCGAGAACACCTCTCAATGTGGTTTGAGCTATCTGCATTGTTGAGAGATGATAATTTTCAACCTCAACAATGGCCCTTGTTGGATCCATAACCCTGAACCAGACAACAGCATTAACCTTGATCGGAACATTGTCTTTTGTCATAACCTCCTGAGGAGTAACATCAAAGGTGACTGTTCGAAGGCTGACCTTTACCATTCTTTCAACACCAGGAATCAGCAGAAACAGTCCGGGTCCTCTCGGTCCAACCAGTCTACCAAGTCTGAACACGACCCCTCTTTCATACTCAGGTACTATCTTGATTGTATTGGTTATTATCACTATCGCAAAAAACACAATAGCCATTATCAGAACAGGCATATTTCCTCCCTGTTAAAAAATACTTTTATTTTAATCTTAACTTTTTTCTATCAAGGTGTCAAAGAAAGTTATACCATCAATCCTTAGGAATCGCTTATTGAATTCAGGATTGGTATCTTTCAGGTTTAAGTTTTACCATACTTTTTCTCAAGATAATTCATAATAGATTGTGCTACCTTTTTACCTGCCCCCATTGCACTGATTACTGTTGCGGCTCCAGTTGTTATATCTCCACCGGCAAAAATATCATCAATATTTGTCTGGCATGTTTCAGGATCAACAATAATAATCCCTGATTTCCCGAGTTTCAGTTCAGGCACAGAGGATGTGAGAAGAGGATTGGGTTTCTGACCTATTGCAACAATCGCAGTCTCAAATTCCATAACCGTTTCTGAGCCCTGTATGGGCACAGGCCTTCTCCTTCCACTTTCATCAGGTTCCCCGAGCTGCATCCTCACAACTTCTATCCCTTTGAGATAACCGTTTTCGTCTCCGATAAATCTGACGGGCAGAGTGAGAAAATGAAACTCTATCTTCTCTTCTTTTGCGTTTTCATACTCTTCTCTTCTTGCAGGCATTTCATTTTCGGTTCTCCTGTAAAGAACACTGACCTTTCCACCCAGTCTCAGAGCACTTCTTGCGGCGTCAAGCGCAACATTTCCTCCGCCGATAACAGCAACCCTGCTTCCAACCTGTATCGGTGTATCTGATTGTGGAAATCTGTATGCCTTCATCAGATTCACCCTTGTAAGAAACTCATTGGCAGAATAAACACCAAGAAGATTTTCACCGGGTATCCCCATAAACGAAGGAAGCCCTGCTCCAACACCGATAAAAATTGCTTTATATCCCATTTTTCTGAGGTCATCAATTGTCAGTGTCTTACCAACAACGACATCTGTTAAAATCTCCACACCAAGTTTTTTCACAAATTCTATTTCTTCCTGAACAATCTTTTTCGGCAATCTGAATTCTGGAATACCATAGGTAAGGACACCACCAGGAAGATGAAGGGATTCAAAGATTGTAACAGGATAGCCTTTTCTCGCAAGTTCTGAAGCACAGGTTAAACCCGCAGGACCACTGCCAACAACAGCAACCGGCGTATCTTTCTGTACCTCCACCAGCGGTATTTCTTTATCTTTTTCCATATCAGCGGCGAATCTTTCAAGAAGCCCTATTGCAACAGGTTCACTCTTCTTTGCCAGTATGCAGAGTCCCTCGCACTGAGTTTCCTGAGGACATACCCTTCCACAGATTCCGGGAAGCACGTTTTTTTCCTTGAGAATCCTTATCGCCTCATCATAGTTTTTCTCTGCTATCTTTTTTATAAATGCGGGTATGTCTATTCCAACAGGACAGCCGGCCACACATAAAGGTTTTTTGCACTGTAAGCATCTTCTGGCTTCTTCAACTGCATCCTCCTGTGTCAGGCCATGACTGACCTCATTGAAATTTCTTACTCTTTCCTCAATACTCTGTTTTCGCGGATGATGTCTTGATTTTTTCATTGCTCTTCCTTCCTGAAAAAAAATAGAAAGTTTTCTTTTGTAAGACTCTGTCTTTTTTTCCAGTTTTCATCTGCTGATGGAAAATCCTTTCTGAAATGAGCACCCCTGCTTTCCTGTCTTGTCAGAGCAGCATGGGTCATAACAAGCGCAAGTATAAACATATTCTGAACTTCCCAGCCAACAGGACTTGAAAATTCCTCCAGAAATATGTATTTCGCCCATGTACCAAGTTTTGACATGGATTCAGAAAGAGAATTTTCATCTCTTTCAATGCCAACATTTTTCCACATTAAACTTTTTATTGACCTCTGAAGATCGTAAATATCAATGAAAAGCCCTTTCTGCTGCTTGACCCTGTATGCAGAAACATTTGATTTAAGATTATCTTTTGTCTCTTCTCTGACTTTCATTCCTGCCCTTGCCCCAAAAACAAGTCCTTCAAGCAATGAATTTGAAGCAAGACGATTGGCTCCATGCACACCTGTGCAGGCAACCTCTCCACAGGCAAAAAGATTATCAAGGTTTGTTTTCCCCCAGGTATCCGTTGCTATACCTCCCATCGCGTAATGAGCACTGGGTCTGACAGGTATAAGGTCTTTCGCTATATCAATACCGTATTCAGAACAAAACTTATGAATCTGTGGAAACCTCGCAACGAGAAAATCGTGTCCGAGTTTTCTCAAATCAAGATAGACACAATTTGAGTTTGTTCTTCTCATTTCAGCAACAATTGCCCTTGAAACAACATCTCTTGGCGCAAGTTCCATATCAGGATGATAATTTCTCATGAATCTCTCACCGTGAATATTTATCAGAATCCCTCCTTCCCCCCTGACTGACTCTGAAATCAAAAACCTCGGAACTCCCGCCATATAAAAGGTTGTTGGATGAAACTGATAAAATTCAATATCTGTAAGGATCGCTCCCTTGCGAAAAGCAGCAGATTGAAGATCTCCTGTGATGGTTGCCGGGTTTGTTGTTTCCTGGAAGATCTGTCCGAATCCACCTGAGGCAATAATTGTTTTCTTTGCCCTTATAAAAATAAAACGATTCGCTGTTAAATCAAAAAAGATTCCTCCGATTATTACTTTTTCTTCTGAAACCAGGTCAACCAGAAAAAAATTCCCCTGAAGAATTATATCGGGCATTCCGCTTATTTTTGAAAGAAGAGTATGGATAATTTCCTTTCCGGTTGCATCACCTCTTGCGTGAAGTATCCTCGAGAAAGAATGTGCGGCCTCCTTTGTAAAATCAAAACCCCTGGAATTTCTGTCAAACCTGCAACCCCATTCTATAAGCTCTTTCACTCTATCAATACCCTCAGTTACAAGAATTTTGACCGCAGTTTCATCATTTATGAAACAACCCGTGGACAGAGTATCGTTAAGGTGGGCATCAGGTGTATCATTATCATCCATTGCTACGGCTATACCACCCTGCGCATGATATGTACAGCCATCATAAGGACTGTTCTTGCAGGCAACAAGAACTTTAAGACCTTCAAGTTCAACCGCAGCTCGCAAACCGGCAATACCACCTCCAATTATCAAGCAATCAACATCCTCAGCTGGCACAGTATCCGGATTGAAGGATATCAGATAATCAGGAATCATTTTTTGTAGCGTGCGGATAGTTGAGATAGTTTTTCTTTCCAGAATTCTTTTTCCTGCTTGCTGGCATGATCTATTATAAGCACACCATCAAGATGCTCGATCTCATGAAGAAAACATCTTGCAAGAATTCCATGCGCTTCAATGTTTATCTTTTTCCCTGAACTTGTATAACCCTTTAAAAGCACTCTCCTGGGTCTTGAAATTGCAAAAAAAATTTCAGGGAAACTCAAACAGCCCTCCATATCTATTTCAGTATCCGAATCAACAAAAGCAATCTCAGGATTGACAATCCTGATGAGCTTTTCTTTTTCCTTATCAAAGGCAACAAATGCACGCAAACCAACCCCTATCTGAGGCGCAGCCAGACCGAGTCCACCAATCTTTGCTATTGTTTCTTCCAGGTCCCTGAAAAGGTCCTGTGTTTTTTTGCCAAAATCATAAATCTCTGTGGATTTCTCCCTCAATATCCCAGCTCCATACTTTCTTATTCTTTTAACAGCCATATCAAAGCCCGACCTTTTTTAATGTTTCATTGATTATCTTCATTGCGCAGTATTTACCGCACATATTGCAGACTTCGTCAGATTGAACCTTCTGCAATTTTCTTATTCTTCTGAATTTTTCAGGATTCAGAACAAGTTTCTCCTGCGCGGGCCAGTCTCTTCTGTAACGAGCATCAGAAAGATTGTCATCAAGCTGTCTGGCGCCAGGATATCCTTTTGCAATGTCAGCCGCGTGAGCGGCAATTCTTGAAGCCACAACACCATCTTCAACATCTTCAATTGTCGGGAGAGCCAGGTGTTCACTCGGAGTTACATAACACAGAAAATCAGCTCCGGCCCACGCAGCAAGCGCTCCTCCAATGGCTGAAGTGATGTGGTCATAACCAGGGGCAATATCTGTAACAATCGGTCCCAGCAGATAAAGTGGAGCATTATGACAGACTGTTTTTGCGAGCTGCACATTTGGAATTACCTGGTGCAGAGGAATATGTCCGGGTCCTTCAATGATAACCTGAACATCAGCATCCCATGCTGCCTGAACAAGTTTTCCAAGGGTCAAGAGTTCAGACATCTGCAGCATATCACTTGCATCAGCAAGAGAACCGGGTCTGAGACCATCTCCGAGGCTTAAAACAAGGTCGTATTTTCTTGCTATTTCAAGTAATCTGTCAAAATTTGAATAAAGAGGATTTTCTCTGCCTGTGGCTGCAATCCAGCTCATTATAAACGCCCCACCCCTGCTTACTATTCCTGTTTTCCTGACCTTTTTTTTCAGCAATTCAAAAGATGAAAGGGTTACCCCGCAATGAACCGTAACAAAAGAAATACCGTCTTTTGCTTGCCTTTCGATAACCTCAAAAAGATGGTCCTCTTTTAGTTTTTCAATTTCACCATATTTTTCAATGGTTTCTATCATTGCCTGATAGATTGGAACAGAACCAACCGGAACACTGCTGGAAGATATGATAGTTTTCCTGATTTTATCCAGATTACCACCTGTGCTCAGATCCATCACTGTATCTGACTTAAGTCTGCAGGCTGTTTTGAGTTTTTCAAGCTCAAAATCAATGCTGCATACATCAGGGGAGGTACCAATATTGGTGTTAACCTTTACCCTCAGAGATTGTCCAATTGCCACAGTTGTTCCGTTTATATGCTTCAGTATAACAGATTTCCCTTCTGCCAGAGAAGAGGAAATTTTTTCAGCAGGAATCTGTTCTGATTGTGCGGCCTTTTTAACAGAGTCGGTTATTATGCCCTTTTTTGCCTGATATTTTTCCAGTATCATAATTCATCCTTTAAAATCGCGCCCGTTGCAGCACTCTGCACAAGCAGACTGTATCGCGCGAGAATTCCTGTCAGCTGTTTTTCAGGAATACTGATTGTTTTTAATCTTTCGGATATTTCTCTGTCAGAAATTTGAACTTCAATCTTTCTTTCAGGTATGTTGATTTCAATAATATCACCATTTCTGACAGCTGCAATAGGTCCTTTTGCCGCTGCCTCAGGACTCACATGACCTATGCAGGCTCCACGGGTTCCACCTGAAAACCTCCCATCTGTAACAAGCGCCACATATTCACCAAGACCTTTGCCTGATATAGCGGATGTCACAGCAAGCATCTCTCTCATTCCAGGACCTCCACGAGGACCCTCGTATCTGATTATAACGACATCTCCTTTCTCAATCTTTCCATCAAGAACCGCTGCAAGACATTCTTCCTCACCATCAAACACTTTTGCCGGTCCTCTGTGAACCATCATTTTGCTTGCAACTGCTGATTGTTTGATAACACTGCCATCAGGAGCAATGTTGCCTTTAAGTATCGCAATACCTCCCTCTTTTGAATAAGGATCCGAAACCTTTCTTATTACAGAAGTATTGTAGTTTTTCGCCTCCCTGACAATTTCACCTATGGTCTTTCCAGAAACGGTTTTCTCTTCGGTGTGAAGCAATCCCGCATCTGAAAGTTCTTTCATCACCGCAGGAATACCACCGGCTTTATCAAGATCCTCCATATGGTGGGTACCTGCAGGAGAAATCTTACACAGGTTTGGAACCTTTTTGCTGATACTGTCGAAAATATCAAGTGTCAGATCTATTCCAGCCTCATTTGCTATTGCCGGTAGATGTAAAACAGTATTTGTTGAAGCACCTATTGCCATATCCACGGCAATTGCATTTTCAAACGAACGAATACTCATTATGTCCCTGATCCTAACATTGTTTTTCACAAGTTCCATAATCTGCATCCCGGCCTTTTTTGCAAGCCTTATTCTTGCCGAATTAACCGCGAGAATTGTTCCGTTATAGGGCAATCCTATCCCGAGAACCTCAGAAAGACAGTTCATTGAGTTTGCGGTAAACATTCCAGAGCATGAACCGCATGTCGGACATGCATATTCTTCAAGAATTTTGAGTTGATCTTCGGTCATATTTCCTGAAGATACCTTTCCAACAGCCTCAAAAACAGAAATAAGGTCAACAGTTCCTGTACCAGGACATTGTCCGGCAAGCATCGGTCCTCCGCTGACAAGTATGGTTGGAAGATTTAATCTCAGTGCCGCCATCATCATTCCTGGAATTATCTTGTCGCAGTCAGTTATGAGAACAAGTGCATCGAATCCATGTGCCATTGTCATAATCTCTATGGAATCCGCAATCAGCTCTCTTGAAACAAGTGAATATTTCATTCCCTCATGGCCCATCGCAATACCATCGCATACACCGATTGTTCTGAATTCAATGGGGGTACCACCGGCCATTCTGACCCCGTCCTTAACAGCCCGGCATATCGTATCAAGATGGATGTGTCCTGGAATAATCTCATTTCCAGAATTGCAGATACCGATCAAAGGACGATTGATTTCCTCATCCGTAAGACCTGTCGCTTTTAATAAACTTCTGTGCGGTGCCCTTTTGAGTCCTTCCTTCACAATGTCACTTCTCATTCTTCCTCCTTTTTTTAACCTCATCTATATAGCCATCTCTTCAATCAGACGCAGTTTTTCTTCCTGAATCTTCTTATCAGATGAAACAACATCTTTCAGAGGAACCCTGCATAAACTGTTCCCATTAATTCCAACCATGAAGCAATTCAAACCATCCAGAAGACCTTTCACCGCCTCATTTCCAAACATTGTTGCAAGACATCTGGTCTGATATGTGGGCACACCACCTCTCTGGATATAACCCAAAACAGAATATCTTGCTTCAGCGCCCTTCATCTTTTCATTGATCTGTCTGGCAATCTCATGCGCTCTGCCAGCGCCTTCAGCCAGCACAATGAGAGAACTCACCTTCCCAATCTCTTTATTTTTTTCAAGAATCTCAATGATTCTTCCAATTTCAAGTGGTCTTTCAGGAATAATGACTATCTCTGCTCCGGCAGCAATTGCAACCTCAAGGGCAAGAAATCCATGTTCCCTGCCCATCACCTCAACGACAAAAATTCTTTCATGACTTGTCGCAGTATCTCTTATCCTGTCTATTGCTTCAAGTGCAGTGTTGACAGCTGTGTCAAAACCAATTGTAAAGTCAGTACCAGATATATCATTATCAATTGAAGCAGGTATAACACAGACAGGAAAATTCCATTTTGAGTGAAATGAAAATGCTCCACGACTTGAACCATCGCCCCCTATTACAACAAGAGCCTCAATTCCTGCTTCATTAAGATTTTTTAGACACTGCTTCTGGATATTTTCATTTTTAAACTCAGGAAATCTGATGGTCCTCAAAATGGTGCCACCCTTATTAATCAACCCGCTGACACTTCTTGAAGTAAGCTGAATAAAATCATTTTCATACAACCCTCTAAAACCTCTTTTGATACCTGTAACCATTATCCCTCTGGAAATAGCAGACCTGACCACAGACCTTATGGCACAATTCATTCCAGAAGCATCACCACCACTTGTCAGAACAGCAATTCTTTTCATTTCAATATCCAAAATCAGCCTTCACAGAGAAAATCTTTCTTGAATCAATTTTTATAAGAGACTTTGCTTTTTCACTTATCGAAGAAAATTTATACCACCATGGCCGAGACATTGCATAAGCCAGTCGTCTTATTATCTGAATGCGCGGGATGGCAATTTTTACAAAAGACTTTTCAAGGGTATCCCAGTCTTTTGTTGATGGATCTGTAAAGGCCTCCTTGAAATAGGCTCTTCCACACATTGGTCCTGCTATCAGATCACAAACAATCCCGTACTGAGCGCAGTACTGCTCAAAATCAACAGCCGCACTCAGAAGAAGCATGGGTCTTGGTGAAATTTTTTCCATCTCTTCAGCCACATCCCGAACAACCTGAGGACTTGCAATTTGAATGATTTTTCCAGCGTCTTCAATCCAGAGCAGTGGTATCTGGGTTTTATAAAAATGTCCGATTGGCCCAAAGTCTTTTGCCATTTCAATTAGCTGTTCAGGAAGTCTCTTTGCAAAATCAATCTTGCTTTCTCCTGGAAGCTGGAAAAGAAGGGTTTCAGTAAAAAGAGGTTTATTGAATTTCTTTGCCGCTTCAAAAGCCTCATTTGCAAATTCAATATTTTTTTCCCAGCTGGACCTGTGATTTGGATTTAACTTAACCAGAATCTTGAATCCATCAACGGCATGTGCAACCTCATCCGGCTTAACCGCAAATCTCGCAATCTGACCGACTCCGCCATCAACTGATTCTGTATTTGTATCTTCAAGCCTTCCAATCAGCATCACATCTTTACCGAGTGTTTCTCTAAAAGACGGCGAAAGATATGCAAGATGATTGAAAAGAGCCGCAGTGGTATTTCCTCCGAGATGTCTTGCAAACCTCAAACAGACCTCTTTCACATCATTATCATCAGGTTTTTTGTTGATGCCGATATGCTTGAAGTAAGCGTCTGTAAGTTTCAGGTATGAACTGTGCTGGTCTGATGCGAAAACATCAAAAACACCACCGGGTGAATATCTGGCAAGAGTGGTAAAAATATCCTGGCTAACTCCAACTCCGTCTTTATAAGTTGCAAAGTTTTCCATGATTTCCTCCTTTTCACTTTAATGAATTTTTAAAATCCACAAGTTTATTGTGCAGTGTTTCATTCGCAATAGCAAGAATCTCAATCGCAAAAATAGCAGCATTTTTTACACCTGATTTACCTATGGCCATTGTTCCGACAGGCACTCCTGAAGGCATCTGAACCATTGAATAAAGAGAATCCACTCCAGCAATCTCACTTGTTGGTAATGGTACCCCAATTACCGGAAGGGTTGTCTTTGCGGCAATCACACCCGGCAGATGAGCAGCCATACCCGCGCAGGCGATAATAACCTTTATTCCTTTTGCACGGGCTGATTCAGCAAAGGCAACAGTTTTATCAAGACTTCTGTGAGCTGACATCACCTCAATGCTGTATAAAACTCCAAATTTTTCAAAAATCTCCTTTGCGCCATCAAGAAACGAAAGATCGTTTTTGCTTCCGACAATCACAACAACCTCAGGATTGTCCATCCTTACCTCCATTAAAAAACTGTTTCATTTTTTCAATTGCAACTCTGATTTTCTCTTCATCAATAGTAAGCGCAAATCTAACATATCCTTCTCCTGAAGGTCCAAAACCTATCCCCGGAGTGACAATAATATTTGCCCTCAGAAGCAAGTTTTCGGCAAAGGAAAGGGAACTTCCATCAACAGCAAGCCAGAGGTAAAATGTCGCCGACGGTATTTTAACCTTAAAATTCATATTTTTCAAACCTTCAACCAGAACATCCCTTCTTTTCTGATATATCATTCGCATTCTTTCAACATCATCCTGAGGTCCGGAAAGACACTCAATACCCGCTATCTGAATCGCTTCAAAGGTTCCTGAATCTATATTTTCCTTCAGCGTCGCAAGTGCTGAAACAAGTTTCTCATTTCCGCATGCCCATCCAATCCTCCATCCTGTCATATTGTATGTTTTTGACAGGGAATGTATTTCTATGCCGATATCCTTTGCTCCAGGAATTGATAAAAAACTCACAGGTCTTTTACCTTCGTAATAAAGCTCGTGATATGCCGCGTCGTAAACAATGATAATACTGTGTTTTTTGCAGAATGAGATTGCTTCCTTCAAAAAATCAGTCCCGGCACACGCTGAGGTGGGATTGTTTGGATAGTTGAGATACATAATTTTTGCTTTCTCAAGCACTGAAGATGGGATCCTGCCGAAATCAGGAAGAAAATCGTTTTCCTCTTTCAATGGCATAAAATATGGCGTACCTCCTGCCAGGATCGTGCCGATCTGATAAACAGGATAACCCGGTTCAGGAACAAGAGTCACATCTGTGTCATTCACAAAAGCAAAAGGGAAATGCGCAATCCCTTCTTTTGAACCTATTAAAACACAGATTTCTTTTTCATAATCAAGACTGACATCAGAATATTTCCTGTAATAATCAGCTATCGCTTTTCTGAAATCCGACCTGCCTTTTCCGAAGGGATATCTGTGAACAGCAGGGTCTTTAACTGCTTTCCTCATCGCTTCAACTATTCTTTCGGGAGTTGGCAGGTCAGGGTCCCCAACCCCAAAACTGATAACCTGATGCCCCTGAGCAATAAGTTGTTTTCGTTTCCTGTCAATTTCCGCAAAAAGATAAGGCGGAAGTTTCTTCATTTTTTCACTGATCTCAAACATATCCTCTCCTTGCAAAAAATGAAAATATGCGCATTTTGAATTATTTCAGGATGATTTCCTGAGCCAGTTTATCACATCAGACATCTGGTAAAATCCTGCTTCTTTCTCAACAATAAATCTGGCAGCTAAAATGGATCCCTGCGCAAAAGATTCTCTGTTGAAACACCTGTGAGAAATCTCAAGTATCTCCCCCTTTCCTCCAAACAGCACAACATGCTCGCCAACAACCTCTGAAATCCTAACCGCATGTATTCCTATCTCCTCAGGACTTCTCTGACCGATATTTCCGGATCTTCCACAGACAAATCCCTCTCTTGAATCCTTTCCTCTAACAGAATTTATTATCTCTCCTATTTTCAGTGCGGTTCCGCTCGGAGCATCTTTTTTATTGTGGTGATGTGTTTCAATTATTTCCACCTCGTATTCCTTCCCCAATAACTGCGAAGCAATCTCAACAAGTTTCATCATGATGTTAACACCTATACTCATATTGGGAGAAACAACAACAGGAATTTCCTTTGAAAAAGACCTTATAATATCAATCTGCTCTTTCGAAAAACCTGTTGTGCCCACGACTGACTTTAACCCCTTTTTCTTTGCAATCTCGAGATTCATTATAGAAGCTTCCGGAGCTGTAAAATCAATTAGAACATCAGCATCAGGACACTGATCAAGATTATCTTTTATAACAAGACCTGAAATAACCTCTGATCCAACCGACGGATGATTTTTTGATTCAAACACCCAGACAGGTTTCATATCAGGTGTTTTATTTAAAAGTGATATTATGGTTGAACCCATTCTTCCACAAGCACCAGCGACCGCAACTCTTATTTCTTTTTTCATGTCATTGTATCCTTTTCTTTTCTTATTCTTGCTCCAATTGTACTGAGTTTCTCTTCAAATTTCTGGTATCCTCTGAACAGATGGTAAATTCTTGAGACATATGTGGTTCCCTCAGCGGCAAGTCCTGCAAGAACCAGCGCAGCGCTTGCACGAAGATCAGAAGCCATCACCCTTGCACCAAAAAGTTTCCTGACACCTTTAACAATGGCTTTTGCTCCATCCAGACTTATATTTGCACCAAGACGATTCAGCTCACCGGCATGAATAAACCTTTCCGGAAATACCTTTTCAGTAATAACACTCACCCCATCAGCAAGAGAAAGAAATGCCATCATCTGAGCCTGAAGATCTGTCGGGAAACCAGGATATGCAAGTGTAACAACGTCAACGGATTTCCATCTGTTTTTGCCTTTCACCGTGATAAAGTTTTTTCCGGTTTTTATCTCAACTCCTGCCTCATTAAGTTTTTCAAGAAAAGCGCCGAGATGAAGTGGCTGACATTTCTCAACAGTAACACAACCACCGGTTATCGCTCCTGCGACCAAAAATGTCCCTGTTTCAATCCTGTCAGGAATCATACTGTGCTCTGTTCCATGTAAACTTTTTACTCCGGTAATGGTGATACAGGGTGAACCGATACCATCAATTTTTGCTCCCATTTTAACCAGAAAACGTGCCAGATCAGTTATTTCAGGTTCGCATGCTGCAAATTCAATCACTGTTGTACCCTTAGCCATTGTTGCCGCACACATAACATTGGCGGTTGCAAGAACACTTGAACCAAATGATCCACCAAGAAAGATGTAATTACCTTTTAATTTTCCACTTGTTTCAGCCAAAACATAACCACCCTCAACCCGCACATCAACTCCGAGCCTCTGCAATCCTTTTATGTGCAGATCTATGGGCCTTGAGCCAATAACACATCCTCCAGGAAGGGAAAAACGCGCTTTTCCCATTCTTGCAATAACGGGTCCAAGAAGGGCAATAGAAGCCCTCATTGTTTTGACAAACTCATACGGTGCGTCGTACCTGTGAATACCTTTTGGGTCAATTTCAATTGTGGCATTTTTGAAACTTGCTTTTGCTCCAAGGTATTCCAGAATTTTCAGCATTGTTTTGACATCCTGAAGGTCCGGCACATTGTGAATCACACTTGTGTCTTTTGCCATAATTGAGGCGGCAAGTATTGGAAGAACAGCATTTTTTGCACCTGAAGCAGATACATCTCCCTTCAATGTGACACCGCCTTCAATAACAAATCTGTCCATTAATTTCCTTTTTTTTGATAAATTTTACCACAGATAAAAACTTAATTAAATGTTTTTTTGAGAATGACCACCCTGTCATTACCGCAGATGTCTTTGCAAACAGAAACAAGAGAAAAGTTTGGGTTTTTAAGTTCCCTGAAATATCTGACCTGGACAGGCGAAATTTCCATAATCAAAAATCCATCTTTTGAAAGAATTTTTGGAGTTATATCCAGTATTCTATAAAAAATATCCATTCCATCTTTGCCACCATAAAGGGAACCAAATGGCTCCTTTCTTATTTCTGGTTCTGCCTGAATTATCTCATCTCCGGTGAGATACGGTGGATTGCTCACAATTAATGTAAACTCTGTATACAATCCTTCCGGAATAAGGTCAGCCCGCACAGCAGAAACTCTGGACTGAAGATTATGAAAACAGATATTTTTTCGGGCAAGACTGACCGCCTTCTTTGAAATATCCGTCGCAACCACAGTAGCCTCAGGAAAAATTCTGGCGAGAACAATGGCCAGCACACCGCATCCGGTGCAGATGTCAAGAATGTCTATTTTTTTATTTCTTTCTTTAATAAATTCCATTGCGCAACTTATAATGGTTTCTGTTTCAGGTCTTGGAATAAAAACACCTTTTGAAATATGAAATTTATGATTGTAAAAATATACCTCTTTCAAAAGATACGCAAGCGGAATACGATTGGCTCTTTTTGAAACAAGAAAGAAAAAATCCTGTCTTATTTTTTCTGTTATGCCGGGTGGATCTATGTAAAGATTGTATCTTTGCGTATTCAGCAGATGTGCAAGTATCAACTCTGATTCAAGCAGTGGTTCAGGAATGCCGGCATCAGAAAGTAATTCTTCTGCTCTTCTGAGTAAACAAACTACCTCTGATTCAGGTCTGCCTGGCAGGCGTTTCCTTTGTCCTGATTTTTGAAAGCGCTTGATTTGCGGCAATTTTGATCACCTGGTTCGGGTCTGATTCAGCAAGGTATCCCAGAAGTTCTGTATAATCCTGGTTTTCATGTCCGGCAAGATAATTGCCAAGTGTTTTCACAATATCAGCACGAAAATAGATCTCATTTGTATCAGAAGCCGGATAATCTTCCTGAAGCCTGCTGACAAGTTTTTCAATATACTCATAGGAACCCAGCTGAGCCCTCACAAGACCATAGTCAAGCTCAAAAGAATTCGCTTTATATTCCTCCCATGCCCTTTCAATTACTGAAAGATGATCGGGTTTGCCGATTCTACCCAGAATTTTTATGATAGAGAGAGCCAGGGATTGCTCCTGCTCCTCCTCTGCTCCGGCCTGAGTGAAAGCCGGTTGACCGGGTCCTCCGGGTTGCATCATCTCAGGCGGAATACCGGGAGTTGGCTGCTCCTCTGATTGAACCGCCGCAGTCCTTGTAACTCCAAGAACCTTTACAGTCCCTGTGCTGTATCTTTTGACAAGAAGCTGCTGGTTCCTGGTAATCTCTGACTTCAGTGTTTCGATCTGTCTTTCCAGTCTTGAAATTCTTGATTCTTTTGAATTAATATCATTTTCAATGGTTCGCAACTGTGCCCGCAATTGCTTTACCTGTTCAGGAGTAAGAATTTCCACAGGTTTCTCACCGGCAGGAGTCTCCGGTGGCGCAATCACCGGCATCGCAGGCCCTTCCTCACCACCTGGTTGAACGTTTAGTTTATCGTAAATTTCCTGGCGCTGGACACGCAGTTTGGCAATATCGTTTCTCAAAACAAACTTTTGCGACTCAAGTTCATCAATTCTTTTTTCAGTCGCTTCAATTCTTTTTTTCGCTTCCTCTCTGACAAGCATTTTATCCGTTACCATTTTATCCAGAACATTTTTCAATTTCTCTGCTGCTTCTGGATTCAATGTTTCTGAAAGTCCTGCAAGGGCAACCATCTTTGTATCAAAAAGATAATTTGGACTTTCCAGCACATTGAAAAGATAGTCAACAGCTTCTCTGGTCTGGGTCCTGCCTATGACAAGCAGAAGATTTTTCTTAACATCTTCATTCTTTTCTTTGTCCATCTGAGCGATAAACTGGGAAAGATACGGTTCAATCTGGGAAGGTGTCAGGCTGTAAAGAGCTCTGCTTGCTTCTTTTCTCTTTGTCTCAGGTCCAAACCGTGCATCCTTAACCAGAGCCTCAACTGAAATGGTTTGAACAGGCACAGGACCTGCTTCGGGTTTTTCCACTTTTTCAACCACCTTTTCCACTCCAAGACTCTTTTCCGCGTTCTGCCATTTCTCCACTATTTCCCTATCCCTGCCAGTATTTTTTATTCTGGCGAGTATCTGTTCTGCCTGTTTTGCCTCATATGTTCCGGGTGCCCCTGTAATAATTGCCTGGAGTTTTTCTATTGCCTTATCGGTCTGACCGAGCGCAAGATAAGCAATGCCTGCACCAAGATTGTATGCTGGTTTATCCGGCTCAATTTCAATTGCTTTTTGATAGTTTTCAAGAGCCTTAGAAAATTCCGCTTTCCTGTAAAAAACTTCGCCGATATAGTAATAAGCAAGTCCGTTTCCAGGGTTAGATGATGTCTCGCGTTCAAAATACATCCTGGCATCATCAAGTCTGTTCATTGACATTCTTGATATTCCCTTTTTGATATTGTCTGTCATCTCAGCAGAAATAGCAAAGCTGCCTGTAAAAAACACAGAAAGCAGGAAAACAAACGAAACGAACCATAATTTTTTATCCCTGTTCATCCCTTCCCCCTTTTCTCAGCGCTTCAATCAAAATATCAATTTCACCGCTGAGAATGTTCTGAAGATTATAAAGGGTAAGACCTATCCTGTGGTCTGTAACTCTATTCTGAGGGAAATTGTATGTCCTGATTTTTTCACTTCTGTCTCCGGATTTTATCTGATTTTTTCTCTCCAGGGACATTTTTTGTTCTTTCTGTTTTTTTATCAAATCCTGAAGTCTTGCCCTCAAAATCTTCATTGCACGGGCGCGATTCTGAATCTGACTTCTTTCATCCTGACAGCTTACAGTAATTCCTGTCGGGATATGGGTTATTCTGACAGCCGAATATGTTGTATTGACGCTCTGACCGCCATGACCGGAAGAACAGAAGGTTTCTATCTTCAAATCTTCTGGGTTAATTTCAATCTGGTTTTCTTCAACATATGGAAAAACAGCAACTGTTGCCGCAGAAGTGTGAATTCTTCCGGATGCTTCAGTGTCAGGGACCCTTTGAACTCTATGCACACCACTTTCGTACCTGAAATTGCCATAGGCATACTCACCATGCACAAGGAAAATTATTTCCTTGAAACCACCAAGTTCTGAAGCATGAAAGTCAAAAACCTCAATTTCCCAATTCTTTTTTTCGGCAAATTTGCTGTACATTCTGAACAGATCAGCGGCAAAGAGGGCTGCTTCCTGCCCACCGGTTCCCGCGCGTATTTCCACAATGCAATCTTTCTTATCCTCAGGAGATGAAAAAAAGAATTCTTCAATCTCTTTTTCAATCGCAGCAATCTCATCAGAAATAGCCGCATATTCTTCCTCAACAATCTCAGCAAGAGACTCATCCTGTTCAAGTTCTTTAAGCTGTTCTATCTTCTGACACAGAGAAAGGTATTTTTTCCCTTTTCCAACAATCTCGCTTATCTCACCCATCCTTTTTAATTTTTCTCTGTACTCTGAGCTGGAAATACTGGCAGGATCTGAAACAAAAGAAACAAGACTGTCGAATTCAGCATTCAGATTCTCAATCTTCTCAATTAAATCAGTCCTTTCTTGAAACCTTATCACCATATCTTTTCCTGAATTTCTCCACCATACCCGCTGTATCAATAATCTTCTGTTTTCCGGTATAGAATGGATGACAGTTTGAACATATTTCAAGCCTTATTTCTGACCTGGTTGAACGGGTGTTAACAATGTTCCCGCAGGCACAGATAATTTTAGCTTCATTATATGCTGGATGAATTTTATCTTTCATTTTTTTCTCCCTGTAAAAATTCCGAAAAATCATTTCTGTACATTGGTTTTTCAACATCTGTTATTCCTTCACCACTGAAACTCTTGATTTCTTTGCCTTCAATCAAAATTCTCACACCCGCATCAGGTTCAAACTGTGTGGCGGTGAAAACAATCTGAACAAGTCTTCCCTTAATTTCTGAAATACCCCCTCCGGATTCAATCTCACTGCTGAAATTCAGATAAATCAGATTATCCTGTTTCTTTACATCCAGAACCTGCGCTTCGTCCGGAACACACGAAATATAACCTGCTGCAATCTCATCTGCTGTTGGTCCGGAAATAAGCTGATTCACAGCAAATCTTATTTTTTCTGAAACATCAGCCACGAAAAACGCCTTAATCGGTCTTTCCACTGGTACAAGAGACAGTGAACCATCCTGCTTGTTCTGAAAGAAATAAACAACCACTTTCTTTCCAGGAAACAATCCCATGCGCACCAATCCGAACACAACAAGAAGAACAGCCCATAAGATTAAAAGCCCTAAAACAATTTTTTTTTGAAAACTTACTTTACCAGTTCCCATATCTCTGATATTTTTTCTCCTTTTTCACACACCACCGGAGTTATTTTACAGATCTCACAGAAGTATTTCAGGGTTTTTACATGGTCTCCGGCAACGGCAATTATGTGGTTGCATGGAAAAACTTTAAGAAAATTATTGAAATCACAGTCAAGCTTCGCATGGACATGAGGCCATGTGGGATTTGTTTCAGAGTTGATTTTTTTTCTTAAGTTGGAATCCAAAGATAAACTTTCTCCTCTGATAATGACCATATAGGGCTTATCGTCCCATAAACCGAGCCGCGCAAATGTAAGTGGACCTGCTGCTGCATCAAACTCAACAGATGCACCACCTGCTTTGAAATAGAATTCAAGAGCAGGATGAAAGGTTATCTTCTTGAAATTCTCAACCGGGTCATCACTTAACGCAGCGTAATAGCTTGCGTGATTGCCTGAATTGCAGAAATCCCAGACATCAATATCAGGATGATACAGCCTCACATCCATAAATAGAACAGGCAGTCCGCCACTGCAATATTTCAATATCTGCATGGTCACAGCGGCATAAGAATCAGCCTCAGTGGAACATACAAAAGGTTCCTTCGGTCCATCCCAATCATATGGATCATTCATAAGCATCTCAGGAACATCACCGAGACACACATGTTCTGTAAGTTCTCTCTGCCCTTTGAGACCGCAAAAATCAAAGTCATATTCCTGGTTAATCTTTTTCATTGCGAGATAAAGAGCGATCTGTTTTTTTAATGTTTCTGGAGTCAGCATTTTTCCATCATACAAAATCCTGTCTCCAAGCATCTCTGTAAACCAGACAAAACCTTTTTCAATCTCAGCACCAGAAATTTTTTCCATTGTTTTCAGAAGTAAAAGCTGGTCTATCTGATAAACTGTCACGCCAAAATATTTTATTGTCGGAACAAGGTGAAAGTATCCGGTTTCCATTCCCATAGAATGACCACCATAACAACCATAAACCTCATTCTTTATACAGGTTGCTGCCTGAGATGCATTAACCCACTTTATCACTTCCTCAAGTGTACCGGAATCATCAATATCTCCAACTATCCTGTGAGTTCTGATACCGGCCTGTCTCAAAGCACCATCTGTAGCCAGTAGCCCGACATTTCCAGGATAAGCACCATTGTTGTTTGAAAGGGACAGCACCGGTTTATCAAGCCCGATTGTTTGAATAAAGGGCCAGACGAGATAAGGAAAATCCCACACATTATAGCACATTATTATCTGTTTACAGTTACTTCTGACAAGCTGTTCTCCCACTTTTCTTGCCGTTTTTATACTTTTAACAGTCTCAGAACCAACAATGATTTCAGGTGCGGATCCTGTTCTATCCTTAAGGTTTTTTCTCAGAAGATCAGCCCATTTATTCAGAACATTCATATTTTCTTTTTCATTTGCCTTCCAGACATGTTCACGTTCATCATTCATCATCACCAGACCAATCGGCGTCCTTTTCATATTTCCTCCTGATTAAACATTACCGGACTGAATCTCCACACTTTTTATTATACCCCAAAATGTGAAAATAATGAATGTCTGTATCTGCCTGACACTGAAAAGCTGACTGATACCCTGTTTATAAAGTTTGAGTTGCTCAATATCTGAATCCAAAATTTCCTTGCTGTGCCTGGTTTTAAAATCATAAATCATGCATGTATCATTTTCACAAATAACTCTGTCAATAACCCCATAAGTGCAACGACCGTCTATTTCTGCCAGAAACTCCAGTTCACTGAAAGAATTCTTCCTCGGAATTATAATCTGCTTTAGTTGTGGTTTCAATAAATTCTCAATATGGACTTCTATTTCTTCAGCAGCATCCTCATTTATTTTCATCTTTTTCAATAAATATTCTGTTCTTTTTTTCACAGGTGCAAGTTCAGGAACAAGGATATTGTTCGAAATTTCCTGGATAATTTTGTGTATGACAATTCCTATCTTATGTCTGAAAATATCATAAATTTCCCTGGACGAGGAAAAAGAAACAGGGGAAACAATCTTTCTGGAAACCAGAGGTAATTGCCTCACAGGCAGAATAATGTCCTGCGCAACAGGTATCACTTGATAAGAAACTTGTTCAGCCGGATAATCCTGCTCAAATTTCTTTAAAAGTTCAAACCAGACGCTTTTTTGAGAGGCACCGGTTATTATCAAACCCTGCCTTGCTCTTGTCAGAGCAACATAAAGAGTTCTTTTTTCTTCCTCTTCCATCGCTTCCACGTAATCAAAGTAAAAAGAATCCTTATCCTGTTTGAAAACAAAAACATAATCCGCATCATGTTCATCCACCCTTTTATGCATTAGTTTAATTTTGGATGTATCAGGCTTTCCCTGTTCAATGCCGGTAAGGAAAACAACCGGAAATTCAAGACCCTTTGATGCGTGAACGGTCAGAACCCTGACAGCATTTTGCTGTTCAGAAAATACATCCGCTTTTGGTTCCTCAGTCCTGGAAGAAATTCTTCTGAAATTCTGAACCATCTGGAAGAAAGGAATATCTCTCATCTCATGCACCAGCATTAAAAACTTCTCAACATTTGCACGAGCCTGAGAACCAAGTCTTGAAAAAATGGCAAGCTCCGTAATGATTCTATCCATGACAGAAGAAGCAAAATCTTTTTTCAAAAGATCCCGCCAGTTATCAATTTTCTTCTGGTCAATATCAAAAATTGAATCAATGACATTTTTCAATGAAAGCATGTCAGAGGGGTCCGCAAGAACACAGAGAAGAGAAATAAGAAATACAATTTCAGGCTCCTGATAAAAACCTATTCCACCAACATTAACAAAAGGAATTGAATACTTCCTGAAGCAATCTTCAAGAACAGACAGATGTGTTCTTTTCCGCATCAAAACCGCAATATCTCCAAACTCTACCGGACGATACGTATCCTGCTTTTTATCATAAACAGCAAAATTTTTTTTGATGAGCGATAAAATTTTTTTAGATATCCATTCGTACTCTCGTTGTTTTTCGTTTCTTATGCTTTCACCTCTGTCAAAGAATTCAATTTCAACAAAGCCGTGATTTCTTTCAGAAAATTTACTGCTGACTGAAAGTTTTTCCTCAAAAGGAAACCCATTCTGTCCATCAAAAACATCATTAACAAAATCAATAATTTCCGGAAAACTCCTGTGGTTTGTTGTTAAAAACTCATTCTTTACATAAGGAGCATAGAATTTTTTTGCATCGTCAAAAACCGTATTTTCAGCACCACGAAAAAAATAAATTGATTGTTTTCTATCTCCAACAAAAAATAAACCATAGTCCCTTCCTGATTCTGCCTTTGCTCCCCTGCCAGAAATCCATTCTCTTGAAAACTCTCTGATTATTTTCCATTGCAGAAGGCTTGTATCCTGAAATTCATCAACAAGAATAAAGTCAACAGCCTGATCAAAGTCGTTTAGAATATTCAAAGCCTCCGGATGTTCGCAGATTAAAAGATATGCAAGAGATTCAAGGTCGTCAAAATCCATCACATAGTTTTGCTGTTTTATTTCAGAATATATTTTTTTAATTTCTCTGAAACACTCAAACATCGGCTCACTGAATTTTTTGTCTCCTGGTCTACCAAGAAACACCTGGGGATGAGTATTATTGAGTTCCTCCATATAATCCAGAAAACTTTTCAATTTCATCGGTTTCAGGTTATTCAATATTCTGTTATCCGGATTGGTCTTTTCCAGAAAAACCGAAAGGGCGCGCCTGAAAAAAACATAAGACTGTTCCGGCTGGCAGACTGAAAAATTCGGATCCATCTGAAACAGAAAGGAAAACCTTTTAAGCAAACTCCTGCAGAATGAGTGAATTGTTGATATTCTTAAAAGGAAAAGCTGGTTTTCACACTCAATTTTTTTCTCTTCATTTCTGAGTTGATTGATGACCTTTTCAAAAATACTCTGAACTATCCTTGTTTTCATTTCACAGGATGCTTTTTCCGAAAAGGTTATCGCAACAAGTCTCCTCATTGAATCCGCAAAATCCCTTTTCTCAGCATGATCTACAAATTCATTTGTTAACCTGTATGTCTTACCTGTTCCAGCCGAAGCGTGAATAATCTTAACCGATAGATTTATTTCAGAATTATTGTTCACCCTCATCACCCTTCACCACACAGTAATTTGAAAAACGGCAACCAAAACAATTTTTACCTTTTTTATCAAATCTGAAATTTCCATCAAGAATTTTCTCTGCAGCGATATTAAGACTGTTTTCAAATGCCTCAAGAAATCCGGATATCTGTGGAAAGCCCTTTTCAAATTCAGGTTCATCAAAATTCAGAGACCAGACCAAAACATCAGGTTTAATACCTGTCATTTTATAATACATAAGAGCGTATAATGGAAGTTCAAGATTATCAAGTTCAAAACAATCATCCGATTGAGGAAATTTTTTCCTGATCTCAGGTATCTTCCCACTTTTGAGATCAATTATTTCAAAATTTCCATCCGGCTTTTTTTCAATACGATCAAATTTTCCTGTTATCACGATTTTACCGACTTTTACCT
>Ga0209609_10000456_pt1 | contig 24733 bp, 28 predicted proteins | sample LakKivw325mmetaG_FD_184136 | JGI IMG/M metagenome (GOLD analysis project Ga0209609, IMG submission 184136) | Anoxic lake water microbial communities from Lake Kivu, Rwanda to study Microbial Dark Matter (Phase II) - Lake Kivu water 325m metaG... | ecosystem: Environmental > Aquatic > Freshwater... | reverse complement strand
ATAACATCTCCCTGACCGAGGTCTTCAGCTAAAGCACGGTCAATAATCTCTTCCATGGAGGCTAAAACCTCGGTGCTACGTTTTTTAAACATTTTTCCACCCTCACCCTATCCCTCCCTCATCAAGGGAGATGGGCTCTTTCCTTCAGGTTATGGCCAGCATCCTATCAATAGCCTGCTTGGCTTTTATTCTTGTTTCCTCGGGCACCGTGACCACGTTACTCCTTGACTCCATAGTTTTGATAATTGTTTCTAGTGTCGTTTTCTTCATCTCAGGGCAGATAAAGTTATCCGAGATGAGGTGAAATTCCTTTTCTGGGTTTTGCTTCCTTAAGGGATGCAATACTCCCTCCTCCGTGCCGATAAGGAAAGTTTTCTCAAGGCAAGACTTAGCATAGCGAACCATTTGCGAGGTGCTTAAAGCAGCATCAGCCAAATTTATAACCTCTGGACGGCATTCAGGATGAACCAAAACTTTGGCCTGGGGATACCTCTGCTTGGCTAACCTAACTTGCTCAGCAGTAACCTTAGCATGAGTATCACAGAAGCCGGGATAGAGAATCATTCTTTTGTTGGTCTTGGTGGAAATATAATGTCCTAGGTTTTGATCAGGGATAAAAAGGATTTCCTTAGCTAAGCAGGAGGTCACCACCTCAACCCCGTTAGCCGAGGTGCAGCAGATATTGCTTTCCGCCTTAATTGCTGCTGTAGTGTTAACATAAGCCACCACAGTAGCTTCGGGGTATCTCTCTTTCCATTGCTTTAGCTCCCCAACATTGATCATGTCTGCTAAAGGACAGCCAGCATCAGGATGAGATAAGAGCACTGTAGAAGCTGGATTAAGAATAGCTGCTGTCTCAGCCATAAAGCGAACGCCGCACAAGACAATTATCTCCGCATCGGCGCCAACGCACCTCTGCGCTAGCTCAAGAGAATCACCGGTAAAGTCAGCGATATCCTGCACTTCGGGGCGCTGGTAATTATGAGCTACGATAATAGCGTTAAGCTCCCTTTTTAGCTTAACTATCCTTTCTTTAGCTTGTTTGAGATTACTCACTTGTGCTTACTGTGGCATGTAAACATGCTTTGTCTACAGAAGTTCAGACTAGTGTATTATCTCTATCTTGTCTATTTACCTTGTTTGCCGGCTATGCTGATTCTAGCCACTTTCATTGTTGCCCCTGATTCTATTTTCAGAACTACAGTATCCTGGCTGATGCTTTCAATTTGTCCATAAATTCCGCCAGTGGTAACCACCTTATCTCCCCTTCTCAGTTCCTGGAGTAGTTCTTGCTGTTCTTTCTGTCTCTTGCGCTGTGGTTTAATCATAAAGAAATACATCGCGGCGAAGATCAATACCAGAAAGAGAATCGGGGCTATGCTTTGAAGTTGTTCCATTGTATTCCTCCTTTTTAATTAGCTATTATATCCAACTTGCCCTGTAGTGCCCAAGGACTTGTTTTCTCAATCCTGATTTTCACCAGTTGCCCTGTGCAATCGTCCTTGTTTTCAAAGAATACTAGCTTATCACTTCTGGTGCGTCCATACCACTTTCCCTTCTTCTCATCTTCCACCAATACCTCCACTGTCTTGCCTTGGTAAGCGGAGTTTAGCTCAGCAGCTATATTTGCCTGGAGCTGTTCAACTTTATTAAGTCTTTTCCGCTTAACTTCTGGAGGAACATTATCTTCATATTTTCTCCCGGCAATGGTGCCGGGGCGAGGAGAATAAGCGGCCACGTGAACAACATCAAACCGCATTTCTTCTAGCAAAGAATAAGTATGCTCAAATTGCTCCTCAGTTTCCCCGGGAAAGCCAACGATAATGTCGGTGCTCAAAGATATTTGTGGGATATGATATCGAATAGCGTGGATGAGCTTGCGATATTGCTCTACAGTATACCCTCGCCTCATAGCCTTTAATATATCATCATCGCCTGACTGAATAGGTAGCTCTAAATGTTGGCAAACTTTGTCCAGGGAAGCCATAGCTTCAATGAGCATTCGGCTCATATCTCTAGGATGGTTAGTCAAAAAGCGGATCCTGGCTAAGTCGTCAATGTTGTTTAATTCGGTTAACAAATCAGCCAAATCGGGATGCTCGGGCAAATCGTGGCCATAAGAATCAACATTCTGCCCCAGTAAAGTTACCTCCCTTACTCCTTGCTTCACCAGCCCTTTGACTTCACAAATTACTTCTTCTAAAGGACGACTTACCTCTCTACCTCTCCTGTATGGGACGATACAGTAAGAACAAAATTTATTGCAACCCTGGATGATGGGGACAAAGGCGCAAGGAGAAGGAGACTTCCATCTGAGTGCTGAGTGCTGAGTGCTGAATGCTGAGTAAATGCCCTGTAGTTGAGTCCAGTTAGTTAGCTCGGGGTAAGCTCCTGGCTTGAAGAAAAAATCAACCTGGGGAAATCTTCTCTTCAATCCTTCGATGTTGGAATCGACAAAACAGCCGGTAACCAGTATAGAGAGATTTGGGTGTTCCCTTTTTAGCCCTTTCAACAAACCCAGGGTGCCCAAAACTTTATCCTCGGCACTCTGCCTCACGACACAGGTATTGAGCACTACTAAGTCAGCTTCCCGGAGGGAGGATGCAACTTGATAGCCGAGGAAATCCAGATAGCTAGCTATCCGTAGCGATTCTGCCTTATTCATCTGGCAGCCGATGGTCCAGATAAAATACTTTGACATAATCTAGCCTAGAGGCCGTTTAGCAACCTCTTCCTGTCATTCTGAGCCCTTCACCTCTTGTCATTCTGAGGGAGAGAAGCGACCGAAGAATCTCGCTCAGGATAAACTCCGCGAAGAATCTAGACCCCTCCTCTTCACTTTGTTCAGGGTCAGGTGACAAAATAAACGCTCTCTAATCCACAGGATTTCTACAATTATAGTTAAAGTATATAATAAATTTGAAACCACCGAAATCATGGAAGAATCTTTCAGTTGCACTAAAAGACATATCGGGTTAAAATTTGAGGCTGTTTAAAAATGTAGTTGCCCAATTTATTGGGCGACTGTGCCTGATAAATCAGGCAACTACTTTTGTGGCGTCAGCAACTACAAAAATTTGAGGGTGAAACACCCCTGAGATGGCTGAAATTGACATGATGATGCCGAAGGAACAAGGAATCAAAATTAAACAGCCTTAATTTGATAAGGAGGTGGAGTATGGCAGTCAAAGCTTTTGTACTTATCGAGATCGGAATCGGGAAAACCAAGGACGTCGTTACTGCTCTGGGCAAGGTGGAGGGGGTAAAATCGGCTGATGCTGTAACTGGACCTTACGACATCATTGCCGCAGTCGAGGCTCGGGACCTTGAAGGCATTGGAAATCTGGTTACCGAGAAGATTCATCCTATTCCAGGCGTTAGCAGAACGATAACTTGCCTTTCCATGGGCCTGTCCTAGACAAAGTTAATAGAAAATAAGCATGGCTGAGGGATGTCTTTTTTGCCGCATTGTTGCTGGTGAGATATCCAGTGATATTGTTTATCAGGATAAGGAAATCCTGGCTTTCAGGGATATCAACCCTCAGGCGCCTAAGCATGTAATCATCATACCCAAAACTCACATCGCATCTTTAACAGAGCTTACTGAGCAACAACGGGGGCTTATAGGACGCCTGATAATATTAGCCAGGAACCTAGCTGAGAAAGAGGGGATAGCGGAGAGCGGCTATCGTTTGGCGATAAATTGTGGTCCTGAAGGGGGACAGGTGGTGCCTCATCTTCACTTCCACCTCATTGGTGGCAGGAAGCTGAGCGATCAGCTAGGCTAAAAAATTTTTGCTGTGTCATTCTGAGGCTGTAAGCCGAAGAATCTTGAGACCCTTCGCATCCGCTCAGGGTGACAGTTGAACACTTGACTAGAGAGACTTTAGCTTAGCTATTACCTCCTCTATAGCCTCATCTGGGGTGGATGTCCCAGCAGCGATGCCAATGTGGTGTTTACCTGCAAGCCAGGAGCGGTTCACCTCGCTTGCTCCTTCCACCAGATGAGTTTCCACTAAGGGTGAGCATGCTTCAGCCAGACGTTTAGTATTGGCACTGTCATGTCCCCCGATCACTATCATAAGTTGGCTTCTTTTAGCCAATCTTATAGCCTCTTCCTGGCGTTTTTGAATTACTTGACATAAGGTATTGACGATGCGTATTTCCTTAAGAGATTGCTTCGCTTCCCTCGCAATGACAGAAGGAAGGGCAGCTATAAGCTGTATTAGGAACTCGACGAAGGCAGATTGGCTTTGAGTGGTTTGAGAGATGATGCCTGGGCGATATGGCGTCGCTTTGTTAGTAGCTAATAATTGTTTTACCTCAAGAGCAGCGATACCTTTATTTCCCGCCCAACCCAGCAATCCTTTAACCTCGGGGTGCTCCGCCTCACCGAAGATGATAACATCAAAGCCAGTGTCGGCTAACTCCTTGGCGGCATTTTGGGCCTGGCGAACTATGGGGCAAGTGGTATCAACTAATTTGATATGTCGGGCTTCGATTTGAGATAGTATCTGAGGGCTTACCCCGTGGGTGGTTACCGCCAGGATTTTGCCTTGAACTTGTTCTAGGTTGTCTATTGGTTTTATCCCTACTCTGGTCAATGCTTGCATTAACTGCTGGTTATGCGCTACCGGTCCCAGGGTCTCTATCTCCCCATATTCGCTGACTGCTTCCTTTAACAGTTTGATGGCTCGTCTCACGCCAAAGCATAAGCCGAGCTCTCGAGCCTTCTCAATCTCCATATGCTCCTCGGTTTTCCGGTGGCAGAAGGGCAGCGATTTTAGTCATCATTAATTCAGTGGACATTTTAGTTTGTGATTTGGTTAACCGGCCATCACTTGAAGGAAGCTCAAAAGGCTGGCCAATATTGATGACTATGCCAGGACGCTTCCATAGCCAGCTTATCCCTTTAAGCTTCTCTGTGCCAATAATGCCAATAGGAAGCAAAGCAACACCCGTTTGTGAAGCAATTACAGCAGAACCTGATTTACCAGGTAAAAGCTTGCCATTGCGGTTTCTCTTTCCCTCAGGGAACATACCCAGAACTAGCCCTTTGCTTAGTATCTCTTTGGCTTGCTTAACTGCCTCGCGCTTATCCTTAATTGTCCCTCGACGAGGCATGGAAAAGGCTTGTGCCCACCTGATGATGATTCTTAAGAAAGGATAGTGAAAAAGCTCCTGTTTAGCCATAAAATTAATCCATCTGGGCAAGCTGAGTGCCAGCAATATGCCATCAACAAGGTGAACATGATTGGCTACCACGATGAGCGGGCCATTTAAGGGCACATTCCCCTTCCCCTTAACTTTCCAGGAAAGGAAAATCATGGAGAGGGGTTTAAGTATGGCTAAGACAATCTTTTGAGATAGAGTCATTTGGGTAACCGCTCCTTTGTTGCTATTGTAGTTGCCTGATTTATCAGGCACAGCCGCCCAATAAATTGGGCAACTACTAGATTTGTCTCATTCAGCTTTAATACCTGATCTCCCAAAAATTTTCGTAGTGCGACCCTTTAGGGACGTGCACGAGGCTTTAGCCACGCGCTACATTTTTAACACCCTCATTCTGAGCCGAAGGCGAAGCAATCTCTAACTAGCTAAGCTTGGCCGCCAAATCATATATTTTATCCACAACTTGCTTTAGGTTAAGTTTTTCTGTATCAATGATTATAGCATCGGCAGCAGGCTTAAGTGGTGAAATAGTACGGTGGGTATCAATGTCATCGCGCCTCTTGAGGTCAGCAAGGGTAGCATCGTAATCTACCTTCCCTCCTCGCTCCAGCAATTCCTTATACCTGCGATTAGCTCTCTCTTCGACAGAGGCAACTAAGAAAATCTTTAGTTCCGCCCAGGGTAAAACCACCGTGCCAATGTCTCTGCCTGCCATTATCACTTTCCCTCGCCGGGCTGCCATCCGCTGTTCTGATACCATCATCTGGCGCACCCCGGCTACCTTCGATATCAAGGAAACTTGCTCCTCTATCTCGGGGCGAAGTAGCTCAGCAGAAACATCTTCACCATCAATAAGAGGGAAGAGATATCCTTCTTGGTGTGAAACGAAATCAAATTTAGTTATACCAGCTAGCTGAGAAAGCTCTTTTTCATTGGTAGGCGGAATGCCAAATTTAAGTGCTTTCCAGGTAAAGGCGCGATACATAAGGCCAGTATCGAAGAAAAAATAATTCATTTTTTTAGCTAGCAACGAGCCCACACTGCTCTTGCCTACTGCTACCGGGCCATCTATGGCAATTAGCGATTTCAAATTATTTCCTATCTTATCATCCTGGGGCAAGCTGGCTCAAGGCAAAATTATTGGAACTGTTTATTTTATCACCCTCACTTTATTCCTCTCTTGTAAGGAAAAGAGACTTCATTACGTGAGAGGTTAGGTGAGGGATTCTTCGCGGAGCTTATCCGGGTGAGCTGAAGCTCTGAATGGAGTGCAGAGGAGATTCTTCGGTCGCGGAGTTTACCCTGAGCTGTACCAGATTCTTCCCCTTCACTTCGTTCAGGGCTTCGGCTCACACGCTCAGAATGACAGTAGGCGAAGGGCTCCCTCAGAATGACAAGAAACGAATGGGTTGGCATGACATGTAGAGTGGCAAAACGGCCTTAATTTATTTGAAAACAACGCACAAAGCATTGACAAATATTATATGCTTATATTATATATGATTAGTTAAATTTAGCTCAGGGCAATAAGAGAAAGTAGAGGGTGTTTAGAAATGTAGTTGCCCAATTTATTGGGCGACTGTGCCTGATAAATCAGGCAACTTGTGCACGACCCTAAAGGGTCGCACTACGAGAATCCGGATGAGGCAAATCTAGTTTTGAATCTGGGGCAAAATTAAACAGCCTAGTAAAGTGGCAAAGGAGGTGGTGCCTATGGATGTAGATAGTTCGGGATGCTAAGATGCTAAATCAGGAAGAAAGTAAAAGGAGGTAAAAATGAAGAAGGTTAAGTTAGGGTTAGTTTTGGGATTGGCTGTGGTGTTGGTAGCAGCATTTGTGTTGCCTGGTTGTGCGCCTACACCGGCACCACCGACACCGGCACCACCGACACCGGCACCACCGACACCGGCGCCGCCAGCAGGTCCTATCAAGATTGGCATTGCCTTCCCGCTGACGGGAGCCAAAGCCAACTTCGGGACGATGGCCTGGAATTCAATCCAGATGGCATATGCTACGTTTGGTGTTAAGGAGATAGGTGGTAGGGCAATTAGCTTCGTCATTGAGGATAGTCGGGGAGACCCGGCGATTGCCAAAACTTGTGTCGAGAAGCTGGCTACCCTGGATAAGGTTGATATAGTGCTGGGAGGTTATACCAGCGCCTGTGGTATGACCAAGGCTGCTGCGGCTAACGACCTCAAGGTTCCCTTCATTACCAACACTGCTTCCAAAGAGTAGATCACCGCCTCAGGTTATGAATGGGTATTCTCCGGCGCTAGGGCACCAGCATGCCACTACAGCGATGCCATGTGGGATTTTGTCGACGAAGTGCTCATACCAGGTGGGGTGAAGAAAGTAGCCCTGTTTTACGAGATGACTGACTGGGGCACTAGCTCGGCAAAGACTCTGCGCGCTATGTTTGAGAAGAGAGGTATTGAGCTTGTCTATGACCAACCATATGACTCTGATGCCATAGACCATAAGCCTATGCTGACGGCGGTAAAGGCGGCTAAGCCGGATATGATTATGGCCGTTTCCTACCTTATGGATGCCTCGCTGATTGCCAGGCAGTTGGGGGAGCTAAGGCTCAATGTTCTGTGTTATATGGGTCAGGCGGGAGGCTACACTATGCCTGAGTTCGCGGCCAATGCTGGTGAGAATGCTAATTATGTCTTCACCACGACACTCTGGAGTCCATTGGCTACCTGGGCAGGTGAGTTCGCTGGTGTTAAATGGGTTAATCAAGACTATTTCAAGGGCTATCTAAGCTCCTATGGCGTGGAGCCTGATTACCACGGAGCCAATGGTTTTGCTCAAGGGATGGTATGTCTGGATGCCTTGCTGAGGATTAATGCTGCCGGGAAGCCCATTAACCGGGAGACTATCCGAGATGCCCTCAAGGAGACCAAGCTGATGACACCCATGGGTCTCATAGAGCATCTTGATTGGATCGATGAGTATGGATGGAGTTACACCAATCAGTGCAAGCCTACTACCTACGTCGTGCAGTGGCAAAACCTGGTACAACAGGTTATCTGGCCTCCAGAGGCAAAATCGGCTGATTATATCTTTCCTGTTCCTAAGTGGGAGGAGAGATAATAAAGTAGGGGGGGTAGTTTAATACCCCCCCTTTACTCAACTAGAAGGCTAAATTAATATGGCTCAATTTGGTCAAACAGTTATTTGTGGCTTGTTGATTGGAGGCGTTTATGCTGTCATTGCCATTGGCATGACCTTGATACTGGGGGTGATGAAGATTATCAATATTGGCCACGGGCACTTGATGATGGTGGCCATGTATGTTTGCTTTGCTCTGTTTGCCTCCCTCGGGCTTCACCCTTATATTGGCATGCTTGTCGCTATGCCCTGCCTTTTTGCCATTGGTTATTTGCTGCAGAGATACTCCATCCATCGCGTTCGCTTCGTTGATACCATTCTACCTCAGACTCAGGTGCTGTTGACTCTGGCCCTTGGTCTTGTTTTTGTTGAGCTCATCAGGGTTATCTTTAAATCTGATTACCGAAGTGCCTATACGCCGTTCTCTTCCAAGTGCCTTTACATTGGTGGTATGTCGATCAGCCTTCCCCAGCTAGTTAGTTTTGGCATTGCTATGGCTTTTGTTGCTGGGCTACACATCCTGCTTACCAGGACTGATTTTGGCCGCTCAATTCGAGCGACAGCTCAGGACCTGGATGCGGCAAAGTATATGGGGGTTGATGCCCTGCGCGTCTCCAGTCTTACCTTTGGTTTGGGTATGGCTCTGGCTGCTGCCGGGGGGGCTTTGCTTCTGCCCATATTTTATCTCTTTCCCGATATTGGCACTCCTTTTACCATTAAAGCACTTATCATCACCATTCTCGGAGGTGCCGGGAGCACTGTGGGGGCTCTTTCTGGTGGTTTGGTTTTTGGCATGGCGGAATCCTTGGGTGCTGTTTATTGGGCCCCGGGATATAAGGATGTCGTGGGCTTCGTCATCTTTATTATTATCCTTTTGTTCATGCCTGGCGGGCTCAAAACAGTAATTAAGAGGTGACATAATGGCAAAAAAGAGTTGGTTTTTACCGGCAATCTTGGGGATAGTGGCTATAGCCTTCCCCCCCCTTTTAGGCGGTTATTTTCAGCATGTACTCATCCTGATGATGATGTGGATAGCCATGGCAACAGGCTGGAACCTGCTTGGGGGATATTGCGGGCAAGCATCCCTGGGGAGTGCTGCCTTCTTTGGTTTAGGTGCCTATGGAGCTGGGCTGCTTTATCTTCACTGGGGTATATCACCCTGGTGGGGGATGATAGCGGGACCCCTTTTGGCCATCATTGTGGGTATCTCTATTGGGCTGATCACTTTCCGTCTGCGTGGTGGCTATTTTACCCTGTCTATGTTGGCGGTATGCGAGGCAATGCGGATAGTATTCCTTAACTGGGTGGAAGTGACTAATGGACCGGTGGGCGTACTATTTCCGCGCACTTGGGGAGACCAGAAATTACCCTATTATTACATGGTTCTGGCTATAGCGGCCTTGAGCCTTTATGTTGTTTATCGCCTGATGAAATCCAAGCTGGGGTATTATTTTGTCTCCATCCGAGAAGACCAGGATGCTGCTGAAGGGCTAGGGATTCCCAGCACTAAATATAAGATATATGCTCTTATTCCCAGTGCCGGCATTATCGGGCTGGCGGGAGCGTTTTACATGAATTATATGGCCTTTATTGAGCCTAACGTGGTATTCCCTTTAATAATATCAGCGCAGATGATACTGACGGTAATGCTGGGAGGACCGGGTACCTTCTGGGGGCCGGCTCTTGGGGCAACTATTTTTGTCCTCCTTAGTGAGTTACTGCGCGCCTTCGCCGGGCCGGTGATAGGAACGGTACACTATTTGCTATTCGCCTTAATTTTAGTTTTGGTAATCATGTTTCTTCCCAATGGAATTATCGGTGACTGGGATAAGGTAAAGGGCGCCTTCCGTCGTAAAAAGCCAGCATATGTCGGAGGTGAATGAAATGGCTTATTTGGATATCAACCATGTAGTGAGGAAGTTTGGTGGGTTGGTGGCTGTCAATGATATAACTGTGGGCCTAGAGCAAGGAGAGATTTTTGGACTTATTGGTCCCAATGGCTCGGGCAAGACCACGCTTTTCAACGCCATAAATAATTACTATCCGGCAAATAGCGGAGAGATTATTTTCAAAGGGATACCAATCACTCGCATGTCCACTCACGAGATTTGTCGGCTAGGTATTGGCCGAACCTTTCAGGTGGTTAAGCCATTGAGGCGCATGACCGTTCTGGAGAATGTCATGGCGGGAGCCTTCTTGCGGACGAACAGTGCTACCAAAGCCAGGGACAAAGCTTTGGAGATTTTAAAATTTTGTGAGCTTATGCCTCGGAAGGATATGCCAGCCAAGGATTTGCCTATCGCCGATAAGAAAAGGATGGAGATAGCCCGCTCTCTGGCTGGAGACCCTGAGTTAATGCTACTTGATGAGACAGCGGCCGGGCTAAATCTTGTGGAGATAGAGGTAGCCATGGCAATTGTGAGGAAGATTCGAGATTCTGGGATAACTTGCTTCGTGGTAGAGCATGTGATGAAGTTTATCATGGGCATTTCGGATAGAATGATGTGTATCAATTTTGGCAGTGAGATAGCCCGGGGAACCCCAAGGGAAATAGCCAGTCATCCTGAAGTGATTAAAGCTTATCTGGGGGAAGAATATGCTAAAGGTAAATGATATTGATGTTTATTATGGAGATGTGCAGGCATTATGGGATGTCTCCTTTGAGGTAAATGAGGGGGAAATCGTTGCCTTGCTGGGCTCCAATGGTGCCGGTAAGACTACTACTTTGAATACCATCTCGGGACTGTTGCGACCGAGGAAAGGGAATATCGAATTTCTGGGGCAGGAACTCAGCAAAATGCCAGCTCATAAGATGGCTGGTTTGGGCATTGCTCATGTCCCTGAGGCGAGAAGGCTGTTTCCCGAGATGACGGTTAAGGAGAATTTGCTCATGGGTTCTCTCATGCCAGAGGCAAAAGCGAGACGAGAGGAATCCATGGAGCGGGTGTTCACTATTTTCCCCGTACTGAAAGAGAGAGCCTGGCAGGCGGCCGGGACACTTTCTGGTGGTGAGTCGCAAATGCTGGCTGTAGGTAGAGGGATAATGGCGTGCCCTAAGCTGATGATGATGGATGAGCCTTCTCTGGGTCTGGCACCATTCCTGGTGGATGAAGAGTTCAAAGTCATTGAGCGGATTAACCGCGAAGGCATCACCATTTTACTGGTGGAGCAAAATGTGGCCCATGCTTTAAAATCCTGCACCAGAGCTTATGTTCTGGAAATTGGTCGGATTACCCTTCAAGGCACGGGTGAGAAGTTGCTCCGGGATGAGCATGTCAAAGAGGCTTATCTTGGGATTTAAGGTTAAGCCCTGATAGCTCACCGCAGTCAGCAGATAAGTGAAGGCTGGTAATTATAGTCAATTGCAAAATTCCTTATAATTCTCCCGGGCAAATATGGTTGGAGGGAGTTAGTGGGAGGGGGAAATTTCACCCTCACCTTAGTTCCTTCGCTACACTCAGGACTAGCCTCATCTCCCCTCAAGGGAGAGGAATTTTATACGAGATTATGCGGTTAACTATAGGAACAGCAAATGGGTATTACCGACAAGGTTAGTTATTTTATCGCCCAGACAGCAGCTAAAGATATTCCCCAAGATGCTCTTAATCTGGCTCGTCTGGGGATCACCGATTTTATTGGCGTTGCCCTTCCCGGGTCAAAAGAGAAGCAAAGCAAGATAATAGCCGATTATGCCCAGAAGATGGGTGGTGTGCCCCAAGCGAGCATTATTGGGGGAGATTTCAAAACATCGCCATATCTGGCGGCCGTAGTTAATGGAACGACGGGGCATGCCCTGGATTACGATGATATGGCCATCTCTCTTATCGGACACCCATCGGTATTTCTGGCTCCAGCGGTTTTAGCTATCGGAGAGAGCATAGAAGCTTCGGGTGAGGATGTCTTGACTGCCTATGTTGTAGGTTACGAGACAGCTTGTTGTATCGCCGGGCCTGTGCTGCAGAGCCATTATATGCAGGGGTGGCACAGCACAGCTACCTTTGGCAGTCTGGGGGCAATGGCAGCAGTAGCCAGGCTGTTAAAGCTGACCATGCCCCAGGTGAGGACGGCTCTAGGGATCGCTGCCTCCCTGGCTGGGGGATTGAGGCAAAACTTTGGCACCATGACCAAGCCGTTACATGCCGGTAAAGCGGCGGCTAACGGTATCCAGGCAGCTCTTTTAGCCCGGGCGGGGTTTACTGCTGCTGATAATATAATCGAAGCCCCACTGGGTTTTGCTAAGGTATTTGGTCATAGTGGGGAGGTGGATTGGGCCAAGGCAGGCGAGAACCTGGGGAAAACATTTTTTATCACCAGTGACATGGGGCTTTCCATCAAGCCTTATCCTTCCTGTGGGTTCACCCATTGTGCCATAGATGCTGCTCTTGGTATTGCTGATAGCTGTCAGCTGTCAGCTGTCAGCTTTGATGATATAGCTGAAGTAGAGTTGAGCGTCAGCCCCTTTGATAAGCAGATTCTTATCCATCATCATCCCAGAACAGGCTTGGAGGGTAAGTTTAGCCTGGAATACTGTGTTGCCCGATCTCTTCTTTCAGAGGAAGTTCGGCTTAGGCATTTTAACGCTGAAGCGGTGGCTGAGCCCCGGGTAGAAAGCCTGATGGAGAGGATGAAATGGGTGGAGAAGTACCCCATGCCAGTTATGGGAACGGCGGAAGGATTTGGTACCAAGAGTGTTACTGTCAAACTGAAGGATGGCAAAGAATTCTCTAAAGAGGTGACTATTGCTAAAGGGATGCCACAGAATCCATTAACCCCTGATGAGTTTAATTCCAAATACCGGGATTGTGCCTCTACAGTGCTATCCGGAGAGGAGGTAGAGAAATCCCTATCTATTCTTACTAACCTGCAGAAAGTGAAAAATATTAAGGAGGTTATGGGAATCGTAGCTAAGACTCCCTACCTAACCTCTCCCTCAAAGGGAGAGGAATAAGGCCCCCAAAAATTTGAAGAATTTTTGCTATAAGAGAACGAGGCAAAGGAAAGCAGCAGGCAAGGGTAAAGCCCTGGAAAGTGTTGGGCGAGGGTTGTAGAATATCCTCAGGAAATAGCCACAACTTTGACTAAAATCTTGAAAGGGGAGGCGTAGCCAATGGTTTTGCGGTCTATGCTTTTCGTTCCCGGGAATAGTATGAGGTTGATCACCAAAGCTGCCACCTTGGCATTTGATGCTATATTCTCGAAGGGTGGTGGAAGCTTTTGAGGAAGCTGAAGCCAAGGGGGCTTGGAGCTATCTCGTTTAAAGGTAAAATGATAGACATTATGAGTTACAGGCAAGCCAAGGAACTGGTAAACTTCGTAGAACTCAGCGCTAAGAAAGAAAAAAAGAGGCAACTGAGTCCGGCTATAAGTTTATTCCAATTCTTCGCCGCTAGTTCTGCAAGGAGGATGTGACTATTAAAGATATTTAATTAAGAGGAGGTGTGTTATGTCACAAAAGTAACCCAAAGGCACATGTGGTTATAAAAATGTTTAGTTAAAGGGAGGTGTATTATGTCACAAAAAGTAACTAAAGAGGAGCTCTTAGCCAAAGCAAAGAAGCCAGCAGCGGATGCTATGAAGCTGCATGCTGATTACCGTGGCAAGATGCAAACAATGCTCAAATGCGAGGTGCGCGATCTTAATGACTTTGCCATTTATTATACCCCTGGAGTTGCTGAGCCCTGTCGGGCGATAAAGGCAGATGAGTCGAAGTTTCATGAGCTTACTAATAGGTGGAATACTATAGCTGTGGTTTCCGATTGCACCCGAGTCCTTGGCCTGGGGGATATTGGCCCTAAGGCGGGCTATCCCGTGATGGAAGGGAAATCCCTGTTGTTTAAATACCTTGGTGGTGTAGATGCCGTGCCTATTTGCCTTAACACCAAGGATCCAGACGAGATTGTCCAAGCAATAAAATGGCTTGAGCCATCGTTTGCCGGCATCAACCTGGAAGACATTTCTTATCCTAAATGCTTTGGCATACTTGAGCGCTGTAGGGAAGAGGTGGGGATTCCGGTATGGCACGATGATGTGCAGGGGACGGCTACGGTAATGCTAGCCGGGTTAATAAATGCTTTAAAAATTGTAGGCAAGAAAATAGAGGACTGCAAAATTGTCTTTAACGGGACTGGGGCAGCTAATACCGGCTGTTCGAGGCTTCTTTGGGCTTACGGAGGGAAGCCTGAAAACAGCATCATGGCTGACAGCAAAGGCATACTTCACAAGGGAAGGAAAGACCTGGAGGAAGTGAAAGAGAAATATGTTGATAAGTGGAGGTTCTGCCAAATCACTAATTCTGAGGGGGCAACCGGTAGCTTGACCGAAGCGTTAAAAGGCGCTGATATGCTTATCTCTTACTCGAGGTCAGGGCCAGGGGTTATTACACCTGAGCAAATCAAGCTAATGGCAAAGGATGCCATATGTTTCGTCTGTGCCAATCCTATACCGGAGATTTGGCCCTGGGAATGCAAGGAGGCGGGAGCTAGAATTGTTGGCACTGGCAGGTCAGATTTCCCCAATCAAGTAAATAATTCCATAGGTTTTCCGGCTATCTTCCGCGGTGTCCTCGATGTTGGTGCCAAGACTATTACCGACGAGATGTGCATTGTGGCTGCTAAGTCGCTGGCGAAATATGCTGAGGAGCGTGGCATAAGCGAAGATGACATCTGCCCTAGAATGGATGAGCCAGAAGCTTATATTCGCGAGGCAGTAGACATAGGGATGGAAGCCCAGAAGGAAGGTATTGCCACAATAAAAATTAGCCGTGAGGAACTTCGCCAGAAAGTTGAGCCCATGATAAAGAGTGCCAAGGAGCAGGTTGATGCCTTGGTAAAGGCGGGCCTTATTGCCAAGGCGGTAACAGATTAAAATTAAATCCCAAATATCAATAACCAAATTCCAATTGGGATTTGTGATTTGGAATTTGTGGTTTAAAACTAAGGAGGTATAAGTGAGATTATGAGGGAAATTGAAGTTGGTGATGTTATTGAAACTGTAGCTTGTTTGTTTGAGCATTCTTGCCATTATCTTCCCGAGGATGTGCTAGCTGCGCTTAAGAAAGCCAGGGAAGAGGAAGAATCCCCTGTCTGCCGCGACGTATATGATAGAATGCTGGAAAATGCCGAGATAGCTGGCAAAGAGCAAATTCCTCTGTGCCAGGATACTGGTGTTGCCATAGTCTTTCTAGAGCTGGGCCAGGAAGTTCACATAACAGGTGGTGACCTTTACACCGCGGTGAATGAGGGAGTGCGCCGGGGATACGATAGGGGCTATTTGCGCAAATCTGTGGTACGGCAACCCTTTTCCGCCAGGGTGAATACCAAAGATAATACACCAGCTATTATTTATACCGATATAGTTCCCGGTGATAAGCTCAAAATTATTGCCAAGCCTAAGGGAGGAGGCTCTGAGAATATGACTCGCCTGACGGTGCTAACCCCCGCGAAAGGGCGTCAGGGGGTTATAGATTACGTGGTAAATCGTGTTGACGAGTCTGGTAGTAATCCTTGCCCCCCGGTTATCGTTGGCGTGGGCATAGGTGGGACGACGGAGAGGACTATGATGATGGCTAAGAAAGCATTGCTGCGTAAGGTGAGCCAGCCAAACCCAGCCCCCGAGGTTGCTGAATTGGAAAAGGAGATTCTAGAGAGAGTTAACAAACTTGGCATTGGAGCCATGGGGTATGGTGGCAGGATTACTGCCCTTGCAGTCCACGTTGAGGTTTTTCCTTGTCATATTGCTAGCTTACCAGTGGCGGTTAATTTGCAATGCTGGTGTGCTCGACATGAAGAGGCAATTCTATAAGCGGAGGTAAGAATGGCTCAAGAGACTAAAGTAGCAGAAAAAGTCAGGATGCTTGATATCTACATTATGGGGAAGAGGTATCAAGTTTCCGAAGGGCTTACTATTATGACGGCCTTGGAGTATTGTGGCTATAGGCTGATTCGAGGTTGTGGCTGTCGGGCGGCATTTTGTGGTGCCTGTGGCACGGTGTATAACTTTAAGAATGACCCTACGCTGAGATATGCCCTTGCCTGTCAGAAGCTTGTGGAGCAGGACATGTATTTAACGCAGATTCCATTTTTCCCGGCCGCCAAGCCTAGCTATGATTTGGACAAGATGGAACCCACTGGTGAGCAGATATTAAAGATTTACCCTGAATTAGTCACCTGCTTTGGTTGTAACAATTGCACCAAGAGTTGTCCTCAAGACCTTGAGGTGCTGTGGTTTATGTCTGATGCCCTGAGGGGTGATATCAAAGAGGTGGCTATTAAGTCCTTTGATTGCCTCATGTGTGGCTTGTGTGCTGCTAGATGCCCACAGGGACTGGTGCCCTATAATATATCTTTGCTATGTCGACGTCTATATGGTCGTTATATAGCGCCAAAGTCCAAGCACGTGGATGAAAGAATAGCCGAAATAGAAGCAGGTAAATTTGATGCCGAGATAGAAGAAATGGAAAAGCTGAGTCTGGAGGAGCTAAGGCGCCGATTTGATGAGCGTAAAATTATAAAGGACTGAAATAACTATTGCGAAGGAGGTAATCGATATGCCGTATCCAGCTTATATGGAGGAAAGCATCAGGAAAGTAGAGGCCACCAGGGAGAGACGGTTGAAGGAAGAACTCCCGCGCATCCCAGTTGGTGAGAGAATGCCGGTGTTAAAGGAGTTCCATCCTGACTTTATTGAAGCCGGTATGCGTGAGCTATTAGTGGGGCCGAACAAAGGCGATCGCACGCCTAATGAGCTAGCTGATTTATTGGAGGGAAATAGCCGCATTGACCCTGACAAAATTGAGCTTGATAAGGTTGACTATGATGTAGATGTATTGGTGATTGGTGCTGGTGGGGCTGGGGCAGCAGCAGCGCTCATAGCTCAGGAGAATGGCGCCAATGTTTTAATAGCGACCAAGCTGAGGCTGGGGGATGCTAATACCATCGGGTATCAAGGGGGGACTCAGGCGGCAGATAGGCCTGACGATTCCCCTGCCCTTCACTATTTAGATACTGTGGGTGGAGCTCGGTTCACTAATGACCCTAAATTAGTAGAGGCGTTGGTGAAAGATGCCCCCGATGCTATTAGGTGGCTGGAGTCGTTTGGGGTTAACTGGGATAAGAACCCAGATGGCTCTTACTTCGAAGTAGGTCTTGCTGGGGAATGCGTACCACGGTGCCATTGCTGCAAGGATTATACCGGCCTAGAAGTAATGCGTGTTCTGCGTGATGAGGTTAAATGTCGGAATATAAATTATGTGGAATTCGGCCCAGCGATAGAGCTGATAATGGATGACAAAGGACGAGTGGCCGGGGCGGTATTGGTGAACTTGGAGACCAATGAATTGAGTCTGGTGCGAGCCAAGGCAGTAGTCATGGCTACTGGTGGCATCGGGAGGTTACACACCCAGGGCTTCCCTACCACTAATCATTATGGAGCCACTGCTGATGGACTGGTGCTGGCTTATCGAGTTGGTTGCCCTCTCGTTGATATTGATACCATGCAATACCATCCCACATGCGCCGCCTATCCCTTAGCAATTCTGGGGCTGTTAGTTACCGAGAAGGTGAGGGGTTTAGGAGGACAGTTGCTCAATATTGATGGGGAGCAGTTCGCTAACCCGTTGGAGCCACGAGATGTGCTAGCCGCGTGTATTATCCGAGAATGTCGGCAGGGCAAAGGAATAACTACGCCCACAGGAGAAGTCGGTGTTTGGCTAGATTCACCGAGGATTGATGTGCTCCATGGAGAGGGAACTGTAGCCCGGAATTTTCCTGCCATGGTGCGCCAGTTTGCCCGCTTTGACATTGATATGACTAAGAAGCCAATGTTGGTTTATCCTGGGCTGCATTACCAAAATGGAGGTATAAAGTTCAGCCCCGATGGAGCCACCCCTGTGCCGGGGTTGTTTGCTGCCGGTGAATGTGAAGGTGGAGTGCATGGCAAGAATAGGCTTGGTGGCAACTCAACGCTGGACTTGTGGGTCTTCGGAAGAAGGGCAGGCAGGACAGCGGCACAATATGTTAAAGAGGTAAAGCTAAGTAAGCTTACTTTAGACCATGTGCGCCGATGGCAGAAGGAACTTAAAGAGGCTGGCTTAGCGGAAGTAAGGCCAATTTCACCGAAACTTTTACCAGATTACGCCAGGCAGCCATATGATTATCTGGCGGATTATGTTACCGAAAGATTGCAGCCTGGCCAGATAAAAGTAGCTTAACCATGGAGGGATGATATGCCACTGCGTAAGCAAAGGGATGTCAAGGAATTTGAAAAAGTCTTAAATAAAATCTTGAATACCGCCTCCCCACCGGTAGCTAGGTGTCGTCTCCTTTCCAGCGGTTTTGGTGAGTCCCATGCTTTAAACATAGCAGAGGATATCTGGGGGCATAAAGAATGCCTAGGTTGTGGCAACTGCATAGATATTTGTCCTTTTTTGTTTCGTGAGCCCTCTCGCCGCAATAGGACAGAACAACGAACATCGATGGCCTTGGAAACTATAGTTGGCGCAGACTGCGATGAGTGTGATGCTTGCGTTTTGGCTTGTCCCCAAGTGGACACCACTATTAAGAACTATGTAGTTAATCACCGTATGGTAGAGGTTATGTCCCGGCTGGAGCAACGAATAGGTGAAGAAGACGAGCCGGATTTAGACTTGTTTGTTGAGGAAGCCACAGAACATTAAATCCCAAATATCAATAACCAAATTCCAATTGGGATTTGTGATTTAGAATTTGTGGTTTTACCGGAGGTATATGATGGATTTTGAGATACCTGAAGAATTGAAGATGATTCAAAGTATGGTGAGAGATTTTGTCACTGACCAATTGAAGCCTTTGGAAAGGATTGTTTTGGGGCGAGCAGCCGACCTAAGCGACACCATGATGTATCTCCCCCCGGAGGAAGAGGAGAGACTGATAGGAATGGTCAAGGATATGGGCTTATGGGGTGTAAGTGTTCCTGAGGAGCTTGGTGGTGTGGGTTTAGGTATCTTGGGCAATTGCTTGGTGGAAGAAGAGCTAGCCCAGACAGTTATCCCCTTCACCTTTGGCGATGTCACCCCGATACTTTTTGATTGTAGCCCAAGACAAAGGGAAAAATACCTTTCGCCAGCGCTTAACAGGCAAAAATATCCTTACTTGGCATTAATGGAGTCGGGAAGAGAGAGCTTTGAAGGTATGGAGATGAGGGCGGAAAAGGCAAACGGCGGCTATGTTCTCGACGGTAAAAAAGTGTCTCTTTCCCAACCTAGAGCTGCGAGGGACTATTTTGCTGTAGTTTTTGCCGTTACTAATCCTGAGAAACCACTTAGACAGGGAGTGAGCTGCTTTCTGGTAGATAAAGGTGTTTCTGGATTTACTGTGAGTGGTGATGAGGAAAAGACAGGATGGGAGGCGAGGGAGAGAAGCCCTATTTCTCTGGTTTTTGACCAATGTCAAGTAGCGGCGGAAAATATGTTAGGTGAAGAAGGGGAAGCTTTCTTTTTAGGCAAGAAATGGCTTTCTCCGAGGAGAATTGTGAGAGGGGCTAGATGTGTAGGAGTAGCTCAGCGAATACTTGATGAATGTACTATACAAGCTCAAAGCTGGATATCGTTTGGGCAATTTATTTCTGGTCGCCCTAGCATACAAGCAGCCTTAGCCGATATAGCCACCAATATTCATGCTGCCAGACTGATGGTTTATGAAGCTGCCTGGAAGGCGGATAAGGGGGAGTTAACAGAACGTGAAGCGGCTATGGTGAAAATATTTGCCACACAAATGGTCCACTTTGTTTGCGACAACGCCGCTCATATTTTCAATGCCCCAGCATATGTCGGTCGGCTACCTATGGAAAGATTTTGTCGTGATGCTATAGCGATGAGCACTACTAACCTTGCCTTGCAACTTCAAAGGAATATTATTGCCAGGGATATATTAAAAGGATTGAAAGTAGGATAAGAAGAGCAGTCAGCGATCAGCATTCAGCAATTAGCTGATAGCTGATAGCTGATAAAGGAGGATAGTTATGGCTCAAGCTAAAAAAATTACCCTTCCCTTAACTGATGAGACCCTGAAAGACCTCAGAGCGGGGGACAATCTTTTGCTTACTGGCGTTATCTATCAGGGTCGTGATGCTGCTCATAAGCGCATAGTTGAGGCTCTAGACCAAGGGAAGCCTTTGCCCATAGATCTCAAGGGGCAGACGATATTCTTTATGGGTCCCTCTCCAGCCAGGCCAGGCAAGCCGATTGGTTCTGCTGGACCCACTACCAGCATTCGCATGGATAGTTACTCTCCCAGGTTAATAGCTGAAGGACTGAAAGGGATGATTGGTAAGGGTATGCGCACAAAGCCAGTAAAGGACGCCATGGTGGAATATAAGGCGGTGTATATGGCTGCTATCGGTGGTGCTGGCGCTCTCCTTTCCAAGAGAATCAAGAAGGCAGAGGTGGTAGCTTATGAGGACCTGGGACCTGAGGCACTGCGCCGCTTGGAGGTGGAAGATTTTCCCGTCACGGTAATAAACGATATTTATGGTGGAGACCTTTACGAGGAAGGGAAGGCTAAATACCAGGTCGTATTCCCTGTCAAGTAAAGCAAGCTAAAAACACGAGGAGTCGTTACATTTTTGGCGGAGGGGGTGGGATTCGAATTCAAGTGCAAGACTGCTAGCATAAGCCACTCGGTCACCCCTCGAGTTTTGCCATCCGTCTTTTCCTCGCCACCACTCACATAAAATCCAGGAGTACCTTTATCTGTGGGGGCTAGAATCGTTGCTACTGGCAAGTCTGATTTCTCTAATCAAGTAAATAATTCCATAAAAATCAGCCATGAGGAACTGCACCAGAGGGTTGAGTCTATGATAAAAAGTGCCAAGGAGCAGGCTGATGCTTTAGTAAAGGCAGGTTGTATTGCCCTGGCAGTAACTTAGAATTAAAAATTGGGTTCTCTATATCAACTTATGGATATCTCCGTACGAAGGGGTATGGTATGATACTGGGGGGCGGCAAATTTAGGAAAAAGATTGACGCGGCAAAATTCTTATTTTGGCTTAAGAAGGAGGTTTAAAAGATTATGAGAGAAATTAAAGTTAGCGATGTTACTGAGACTATATCCCGACTTTTTCAGGAGGCTTGCTATTATCTTCCTGAGGATGTGGTTGCTGCTCTCAAGAAAGCAAGGGAGGAAGAAGAATCGCCTATGGCGTGCTACGCATTAGATAGAATATTGGAAAATACCGAGTTTGCTGCTAAGGAGCAAATCGCCATATGTCAGGATACTGGTGTCGCCATAGTCTTTCTGGAGCTAGGCCAGGAAGTTCACATAACTGGCGGTGACCTTTACACCGCGGTGAATAAAGGAGTGAGCCAGGGATATGTTAACGGCTATCTGCGTAAATCTGTGGTGCGTCAACCCATTTTAACCAGAGCAAATACCAAAGATAACACACCAGCTATGATTTATACTGATATAGTCCCTGGTGATAAGCTCAAAGTTATTGCCAAACCTAAAGGGGGAGGCTCTGAGAATATGACTCGCTTAACAGTGCTAACCCCTGCGGAAGGGCGTCAAGGAATCATAGATTACGTAGTAAATCGCGTTGACGAGTCTGGTAGCAATCCTTGCCCACCGATTATCGTTGGTGTAGGGGTAGGGGGGACGACGGAGAAGACTATGATGCTGTCTAAGAAAGCATTATTGCGGAAGGTAGGCGAGCCAAACCCAGATACTGAGGCTGCCGCATTAGAAAAGGAGATTCTAAGTAGGGTTAACGCCCTAGGCATTGGAGCTATGGGGTTTGGAGGCCGGGTCACCGCTCTTGCGGTTCATGTTGAAACAGCCCCTTGCCATATTGCTAGCTTACCAGTGGCAGTTAATTTGCAATGCTGGTGTGCTCGACACAAAGAAGCAATTCTGTAAATGAAGATGAGAGTGGCTTAGGGGACTAAAGTGGCGGAGAAAGTCAGATTGGCTGATATCTACATTTTTGTCTTACAAATTTAGGGGAATCTTATTGCCTGGGATATACTAAAAGGATTGAAAATAGAGTAATAGGAGGATAGTTATGGCTCAAGCTAAAAAAATTACACTTCCCTTAACTGATGAGACTCTGAAGGATCTCAAAACGGGTGATAATCTTTTGCTTACTGGAGTTGTTTATATCGCTCGTGATGTCATTCATAAGAGATGGGTTGAGGCTTTGGATCAAGGGAAACCCTTGCCCATAGATATCAAAGGGCAAACGGTATTCTATACAGGTCCTTGCCCACCAAAGCCGGGGAGGCCGATTGGCTCTACTGGTTCCACTACCAGCATCCGTATGGATAGTTACTCTCCCAGGTTGATAGCTGAAGGGCTAAAAGGAATGATTGGCAAGGGTATGCGCACAAAACCAGTGAGAGATGCCATGGTGAAATATAAAGCAGTGTATATGGCTACTATTGGCGGTGCTGGTGCACTCCTTTCTAAGAGCATCAAGAAAGCAGAGGTGATAGCCTATGAAGAACTTGGGCCTGAGGCACTTCGCCGCATAGAGGTAGAAGATTTCCCGGTCACGGTAATAAATGATATTTATGGTGGAGACCTCTACGAAGAGGGGAAGGCTAAATATCAAGTAAAAGCCTAGCCTTCTGAGCCCTTCGCTTCCCGTGTCATTCCCAAATTTTTGTAGTTGCTGACGCCACAAAAATAGTTGCCTGATTTATCAGGCACAGTCGCCCAATAAATTGGGCAACTACATTCTGAAACTCCGCGAAGAATCTAGCACTTTCTGCATGGTTAAGCCGATTTCGGCCGGGTTGGGAGCAATAGTAGCTCCAGCTGCGGAGAAAGCTTTTATCTTCTCCGAGGCTTTTCCAGCAGTGCCGGTGATAATCGCCCCAGCATGACCCATTCTCTTCCCCGGCGGTGCAGTGCTGCCAGCAACAAAGGCAACTACAGGCTTGGTCATTTCACTTTTAGCCCAATTCGCTGCCTCCTGCTCAAAAGTCCCGCCTATCTCACCAATAAGAACCACAGCTTTAGTATCTTTATCCGCTTCAAATAATCTCAAGATGTCAACAAAGGTACTGCCGGGCAGGGCATCACCACCAATGCCAACACAAGTAGATTGCCCGATACCTAGTTCGCTAAGCTGGGCTACAACGTCGTAGGTTAGGGTGCCACTGCGGGAAACTACGCCTACATTGCCGGGAAGGTGAATTTCCCCAACCATAAGCCCGACTTTACATTTACCCGGGGAGATAACTCCAGGGCAGTTAGGGCCAATGAGCCTGGTTGGTTTCCCTTTAAGATAGCTATGTACCTTCACCATATCCAAGACAGGTATGCCTTCGGTAATACAAACAATCAAAGGCAGGCCAGCATCAATTGCCTCTAAAATAGCATCTGCGGCAAAGGCAGGAGGCACAAAAATGATGCTGGCATTAGCTCCGGTTTCACTTACAGCTCTCTCCACGCTGTTGAAAACCCAAACCCCTGAAACTTGACTGCCTCCCTTTCCTGGTGTAACTCCAGCTACCACTTTAGTGCCATACTCTATACAACGTTGAGTATGAAAACTGCCTTCACTGCCAGTAATGCCTTGAACCAAGAGCCTTGTGTTTTCATCCACAAGTATGCTCAACCTCTTACCCCCCTCGCAGTTTCAACTGCCTTGTGAGCCCCATCGTAAAAATCTCTTGCCTCGATAAAACTTATCCCAGATTGGGCTAAAATGCGTCTGCCTTCAGCAACATTTGTTCCTGCCAATCTAATAACTACAGGAAAGCGAATGTCCAGTTGCTGGTAGGCTTTGACTATGCCTCTAGCAATAATGTCCACTCTGGCCATACCACCAAATATATTTACTAGAACTGCCTTAACTCTACTATCAGCAACAAACATCCTAAATGAGTTGACTGCGCGGTCAATGTTATTCACTGTGCCGATATCGAGGAAATTTGCTGCACTACCACCACAGCCACTGATAAGGTCATTTAGTGCCATAGCCAGCCCAGCGCCGTTAACCATACAACCAATATTGCCATCCATCTTGACATAATTGTTTATGCCTAATTCACGAGCTTGAGCCTCTAATGGCTCCTCTTGTTCTTTATCCTGGAGTTCCTGAATATCTTTATGTCGAAAAAGGGCGTTATCATCAAAATTTAGCTTGGCATCTAGAGCTATTAGCCTCCCGGCGGCAGTAGTAACTAAAGGGTTGATTTCGGCTAAAGAACAGTCTTTAGCTATAAAAAGCTCATAAAGTTTTCCCATCAAACTTACTGCTTCTCTTAGCTGGTCTCCGCTCAAATTCATCCCGTAAGCTAGCTTGCGGCCTTGATAAGGTTGAAAACCGACAGCAAGGTCAATGTAAGCTTTAAATATTTTCTCTGGGCTTGCTTGAGCTACTTCCTCAATCTCCATACCACCAGCTTCGCTCGCCATCATAAGGGGCAAGCGCTTTGCCCCGTCAATGAGAATACTGAGGTAAAGTT
>Ga0209609_10000455_pt1 | contig 24735 bp, 19 predicted proteins | sample LakKivw325mmetaG_FD_184136 | JGI IMG/M metagenome (GOLD analysis project Ga0209609, IMG submission 184136) | Anoxic lake water microbial communities from Lake Kivu, Rwanda to study Microbial Dark Matter (Phase II) - Lake Kivu water 325m metaG... | ecosystem: Environmental > Aquatic > Freshwater... | reverse complement strand
ATGGGCTGAGGCCCCCGTAGCCCAATGGATAGAGCATAAACCTCCGGATCAGACGGTTGTGGGTTTGAAACGTCAGAGAGCACAGCAGGTCCCCCACCGGGGGCGCTGGATATCGAATAATTAAATTTCGCTAGCTCTCCTAGAATTGTAGATATAATGTCCCTAGAAAAGCCATATATTGAGCTGACATTCAGCGGAAAGCTGCGCCGGTTAGGGAGACTGGCTGCTACAGCCATACACCACTACGGGTTGGAGGACGCAGAGATTCGCTACCACAGCTTCGACACGAACCTGCATTACCGGGTGACGACAGCAGCAGGAGAGCGCTATATGCTGCGGCTGGCATCTCCCGGTTGGCGCACCAATACTGACCTCCTCTCTGAAGCGCTCTGGCTGGATGCGCTTGCCCGAGATACCGATGTGCCGGTGCCACAGGTGATGCCTACACGGACTGGTGATTTTATCGTGCCAATGACAGGCAACGGGATCACCGGGATCTGGAACGCCTGCCTGATGAGCTGGGTGCCAGGCCGCCGGCTCGACCATTACCTCATCCCGGGCAATTTGAGAAAAATGGGTGAGCTGTTTGCCGTACTTCATCATCACGGCGCAACCTGGGTTGCACCCGCAGGCTTCACACAGCGCCGGTTTGAGCACTGGCTATCCAGGGGGGAACCTAACCTGATCATCAGGGGAAAAGGTGGGAACCTAACAGGTGTACTACCTGCTCATTCTCTCGAGGTGCTGGAACGTATGCACCAACACGTGGAAGCAGCATATGCACAGGTCAACCGGTCGGACCTGCGCATCATCCACTGCGACCTGTGGCATGGTAATATCAAGCTCCACCATGGCCTGTTGCATCCGCTCGACTTCGAGGACACCATCTGGGGGTTCCGCGCCCACGACATCGCCATGGGGATGCTCGACCTGCTGGAAGCCACGGATGATGAGCGTTACCCTGGGTTGCTGGCAGCATTCCGGGAGGGGTATGAGTATCACATGCCCTGGACAGAGGACCGTATCGAGCCATTTCAAATCGGCCGCCTGCTGTGGACGATCAACTGGGTTGTCCGCTTTGATCCGAAATCACTGGCAAACAAGGTCGAACGTTATCTTCCTGTATTTGAACATTACGAACGCACCGGGCGAGTTATTCTCCCTGCAGTGTAAAATAACAAATAACGTGGATGAACATAGTTTGATATGAATCCATCTCCCTTACTTCAGGTAACCAACCTAAGCCACAGATATGGAAATTTCCAGGCGCTTGCACCTATGGACCTTATGATGAATCCAGGCGAAATCGCCGTCCTCGAAGGGCCGAATGGCTCAGGCAAGACCACGCTTTTGTTATGCCTGAGCGGCCTGCTGCACCCCACCTCTGGCCAGATCTGGGTGGATGGCCACGACCTTGACAGCGACGAGGTGGAGGCAAAACGTTGCTTGGCGTTCATCCCGGATGTGCCTCGGTTTTACTTCGAGCTGACTGCCTGGGAGCACCTGCGATTCATTGCATCTGCGCATGATGCTGCACATGATTTCGAGCCGCGGGCGGAAATGCTGATGAGGGAATTCGGCCTTTGGGAAGCACGTGATCTGTTCCCACACCATTACTCGCGTGGCATGAGCTTAAAGCTGGGCCTGTTGCTGGCATTTATCCGACCATTCAAGGTCTTACTGCTGGATGAACCGACTTCTGCGATGGACCCAGATAGCAAACTGTTGCTACTCCAACGCCTGGCAGATTATCGCACGCAAGGGGTTGCGGTCTTACTATCCACCCACGATCCAGGATTGAAGCACGGGTTGGCTGACCGAGTCTATTACCTGAAGAATGGCTATCTTTCTACGGTGTGAAAACATGGACCCGGTTTGGACGCTTTTTTCACGACGCACGTTCTCTCGCCTGGCCTACTGGCTTTCAGCGCTGGGTTATGACTTGCGCGACCGTTCGTTGGGCAACCGGATCTACCTGGTGTATTTCTGCCTGTTCTGGCTCGCCTGGATCATCGCGGTGGTCGCCCTTCTGGGTGGCGGCATCTCCAGCGCCTTCGGAGCGATCCAGGTTTACTCTCCACCCGTGAATTTTGTGATCGTTTTGGTTGAGTATGCGTTTATTCTCTGGGTATTGGTCGTGTTCTGGCAGGTTTCCAGGCGCAGCCCCTTCGTTTTCAGCCAGGAAGACGCTTACCTGCTGTGCCAATCACCCGTCAGCCGCAGGAAAACGGGTCTGGCGTGGTTCGTACAAGGAATCATGGGGTCATTCATCCTTTTTGCGGCCGCTGCGGTCCTTTTATCCTTCGCGCTCGTTGGATGGCAAACGCAGGGTGAAATAACCTTCTTCACAGTAATCGAATATCTGAAAGCCATCGCGTGTGCATTAATTGTGATCATGCCAATCCAGGTCGGTTTTCAGGCAGGTTTATGGGGCCTGGGAGCACTCAGGCTGCACCAGCGAAGAGAGATGCGCTGGATGCACCTTGTTTTCTTTGTTATGGTTGTATTTATCGTGGCAAGCTTCGTTTTTCCTGCTCTACAACCAATCCTCGTCGCTCCCTTCAGGCTCGCGATCGAAGCAGCCTTTATGAATGGCATCGCGGCATCAAAGTTGCTGGTGGGCTTAGGCATAAGTTTCCTGTACATGATCATCGGACTGGCGTTCCTGTTCTCGCAGACTAAAAACATCAATCTAAGCCGCGCAGCCCAGGAGACCAGCCACCTCACTACGACGAGTCAGGCTCGTGCTTACGGACAGTTCGGCCTGGCCAACTTGATCTCGCAGCGTCGACGCCTGGGTGTGGCCCGCTCTCCTAGCCGGTTGCTGAATCATTCAGGCAGTAATATCCTCGTTTGGAAGGATGTGCTGCAATTTTTCCGTAGCTTTCGGTCAGAGGAGGTATTCAATTTCATCTGGATCTTTGGATTAAGCCTGGGGATGTTCAGCTCATCGAATAAGGCGTTACAATTACTATTGGCCGCGGTATGGACCATTATCATGGGCAATTTGACCACCCGGAGATTGAGGAGCGACCTGGCACGCTGGTGGTTATTCCGCTCGCTGCCCATCCGCCCTAGGGAAATATTGAAAGATGAGATCATTCTTTCCTGCGGGGTTTTTACTATGCTTGGCTGGTTAGCCCTGTTGTTTAGCCACTTGACGATTCTGTCCAGCCTGTTCTTGGCCTTATTATTGCCCTTCCTGGCGATCAATGCCACCCTGGCAGCCGCTCATGATATCCTGCGGCACTCTAAAGCCAGGACATTAATGTCTCCTAGCCTGACTGAAGAAAACGTACCCCGCCAAAATATCGGGGGCGTTCTACAAGGATGGGTATCGGTGCTGATTCCCTTTGGAGTAGCGGTGCTGCTATCGGCTTATCCAGAGCTCATGGGATGGAGCGTGGCAGCCGTACCCCTGGTGCTGCTCATCACCATTTTTAATCGTTCAGTCGTTTTATCCGCTTTCCACTGGATCGAGTAATGGAATGGATAGATAGTAAGCTATATATTTTCTATCTCCACAGGCTCTAATTTCTCAGCCAACTCAAATCCAAAGATACGCGAGTAAAAGTATAGCTCGGCTTCAATGGCACGTATATTGTTCTCTGCCCTTACAAAGCCATGCTGCTCACCGGGAAAAGTAAGCAAAGCGACTGGCATACCCCTCTTCAACAACGCCTCAAAAATCATCTGAGACTGGTTGGGCGGCACCACGGGGTCATCCAGCCCCTGCAGCAGGATCAGCGGGCAGGCAATCTGGTCGATGTAGTGGATCGGCGAGCGAGCCACGTACAGGTCGCTACGCCCGGGATAGGGCCCGATCAGGCTGTCCAGGTAGCGCGATTCGAACTTGTGGGTCTCGCGCGCCATGGCTTCCAGGTCACTGATGCCATAATAACATGCGGCTGCGTTGAACACATGGTGGAAGGTGATGGCACACAGGGTCACGTATCCGCCGGCGCTGCCTCCCCGGATGGCCAGCCGGTCAGTGTCCACCAGCCCTTTTGAGGCCAGGTAACGCGCCCCGTTGACGCAATCAGCCACGTCTACGATGCCCCACTGGCCTTTCAGGCGCTCACGATAGTCTCTACCGTAACCCGTGCTGCCACCATAGTTCACATCCAGGACGGCGAAACCTCGTGAGGTCCAATACTGGATGCTATACTGCAGCACCGTACTGGTAGAGCCTGTTGGCCCGCCATGGCTCTTGACAATGAGAGGCGGCAAATCTCCGGCGGGTGCCTTGAAGTCGGGATTTTTAGGCGGGTAGTAAAAGCCATACGAGGTCAGGTTATTTTCGGTGGGAAATTCGACGGCCTGCGGAATGGAGAAATACACCGGATCGAGGGTAACCTCACGCCCTCTGCGCACTATGCTGATGGTCTGGCTATCAACATCCATTTGTACCAGCATAGTGGGTTGCGTCGCTGAGCCGGCGATAAAATATGCCTGGTTTTGCACAGCATGGATATCGCCGATTAAATCATAGGGGATATCGATGCGATGTAATTCGAGCTTTTTCGTATCCAGATGCGCCAGGAAATCTCTTCCATCACGAGTGTAGGTGCAAATCAACCTGTCGGCAGAGGTGAACGCATAGCTCGTCATACCGAATCTCCACTGAGGCTGGCCGAATTCAGCCTGCATGGGGTAAAGGGCATCAGTCCCCTGCTGCCCGGCATGCCGGCGATACAGGTTCCACCAGCCGGTGCGGTCTGAGATGAAATACAGGCTGCCATCCGGCGACCATTCGGGTTGAAATATCGACTCAGCCTTCCCACCCGCTACCAGTGTGTGTGAGCCCAACGATCCATCTGGCAGCAGCTCAGCTACCCACAGCTCTGTGCCGTCCCAGGGCATGTTGGGGTGGTTCCAGGTGAGCCAGCACAGGTGCCTCCCACTCGGGCTGAGCCGAGGGTTGGAGTAAAAATCATTGCCCGCCACCAACACAAGCTCATCTCCGCTTAAGTTGATCCCCACCAGTGTATTGATGGCTTGCCTGGCAGGGTCAGTATGGTCCTCTCGCACCGCAATTATTTGACTATGCGCATTATCCCAAACCATATCGGCGTAGCGCATGCCGTCCAGTCGCGTAAAGCGCACGGGCTGCTCTCCCACCTCCTGCCGGTAGAGCTGCTGGTCGCTGAAGTTGGAGAAGGTAACCACGCCACCACTCACCAGGTAATCGCCTCCCCCATATTCGTGCACGCGTGTGCGCACGTTATATGCAACAGGCGTGATTTCTGTTACCATCCCGCCTGCAGAGCGGCGTATAATCACGGTACGCCCATCGGGGCGATATTCACACCAATACAGGTCGGCACCATCCGTCCGAATACCACCCAGGCCGACAGCCTTGGCAAATACTTCCTGGGCAGAGATGGGTGATATCCATGCGCCATAAGGGGCAATTTGTGGGGTCATAATATCCTCCTTGAAATCATGATGGATGTTGGATCATAGAAAAACAATCTGCCCAACCCGATTTGAGAATCATTATATCATCGCTCAATTATTGGATCATCCGCACAGCTTTTATCCCTTAGCATTGTCACTCTTAGAAAATATTCTGGTCCATTTATTTAATGGATTTTGCTCATTTTCTCTGATATCCATGGTATGCTTAACTCATCACGCCTGACCGATGTTTGATTTGCCATCTCGATTCCGGGAGAAAATCTGTGTCTGCCTCAAATGCTGAGCCATTACTGGAGGTCCGCAATCTGAAAACATATTTTTTCACCGAAGACGGTGTAGTCAAGGCTGTGGATGGGGTCGACCTTTCCATCAGCCGTGGCGAGGTGCTCGGGCTGGTGGGAGAATCCGGCTGCGGTAAGAGCGTGACCTCCCTATCCATCATGCGCCTGGTGGGAGTTCCTGGAAAGGTCATGCAAGGCGAGATCATCTTCGATGGGCGCAACCTGCTGGAACTTTCTGAGGCCGAGATGGTAGAAATCCGCGGCAACCGCATCTCGATGATCTTTCAGCAGCCACAGTCCAGCCTGAATCCGGTATTCCGGGTTGGCGACCAGGTGGCAGAAGTGCTGCAAATCCATAAGAAAATGGGCAAGAAGGAATCGTGGGACAAAGCAGTCGAGCTGCTTCACCTGGTGGGCATCCCAGACCCGGAAAGCAAGGCCAGTGCCTATCCCCACGAGGTATCCGGCGGGCAGGCCCAGCGGGTGATGATCGCCATGGCGCTGGCACTAAACCCGCAGCTGCTCATCGCTGATGAGCCCACCACCGCTCTGGATGTGACCATCCAGGCCCAGATCCTGGACCTGCTGCGCGGCTTGCGCTCTCGCATGGATACCGCCGTCATCCTGATCACCCACGACCTGGGCGTGATCGCCGAGATGGCCGACCGGGTAGCGGTCATGTACGCCGGGCGTATCGTGGAACAGGCGGACAACAAAATTCTGTTCAGCAATCCCATGCACCCTTACACGAAGGGATTAATAGCCTCCATCCCGGTTCTCGGCACTGTCAAGGAAGTGCTGGACGTCATCCCCGGTTCCGTGCCAAACCTGGTGAATCTGCCCCCCGGTTGCCAATTTGCGCCTCGCTGCCAGGCTCAGGTACAATATCAATTACCCATTTGCACCCAAGTGGAGCCTGAACTGAACCAGGCTGAATCCGGCCATGTGGTACGTTGTTGGCTCTACCAGGATCATGCTGGCCACACGGCCCCACTGAAACCTTCCTGACGGGATTAGCAAGAGGAGATCAACTAAGGACATGCTCACAACCCATCGTGATGGACATAAAAACTTACTGGAAGTGAAAAACCTGGTGAAATATTTTCCCGTACGGGGTGGTGTGTTCCAGCATGTGGTGGCCTGGGTGCAGGCAGTGGATGACGTCAGTTTTGACATCCGTGAAGGTGAAACCGTGGGTCTGGTGGGTGAATCCGGTTGCGGTAAGACCACCGTCGGGCGCACCCTGCTGCGCTTGATCGAGCCGACCAGCGGCTCAGTCATCTTTGAAGGCGTGGATGTGGCTAAATTAAAGGGTAAGGAGCTGAAATCCATGCGCCGCCAGATGCAGATCATCTTCCAAGACCCGTATGCCTCCCTTGACCCGCGCATGCCGATCGGTGAATCCATCGCTGAAGGGCTGAAGATCCACCATATCGGCACTCCACAAGAACGCTTTGAGACCACCATCGAAATGCTTCATATGGTTGGGATGGAAGAATACCATGCCCGCCGCTACCCACACGAATTCTCCGGCGGCCAACGCCAGCGTATCGGCCTGGCGCGTGCCCTGGCATTACGACCTAAGTTCATCATAGCCGATGAGCCGGTATCGGCCTTAGATGTATCCATCCAATCGCAGGTCCTCAACCTGCTTAAGGAGCTGCAGCAAGAATTCCGACTCACCTATCTGTTCATCGCCCACAACCTGAGTGTAGTCGAGCACATCTCAGACCGGGTGGCTGTGATGTACCTGGGTAAGCTGGTCGAGATGACCTCCCGGGAAGAACTGTTCAGCAATCCGTTGCACCCCTACACCCAGGCGCTGCTCTCCGCCATCCCCATCCCCGATCCTACGTTAACCCGCAAGCGCATCATCCTCAGTGGCGATGTGCCCAGCCCGCTAAACCCGCCCAAGGGTTGCCGCTTCCATCCCCGCTGCCCCGAGGTCCAGGAAATATGCAGCCAGAAAGAGCCCATTTTCCACGAAATCAGTGATAACCACCGGGTGGCATGCTGGCTGGTAGAGTAGATCACTTCTACCGCTACTTTATCCAATTGCTTTCAGGTAAATTTAACTGAGTCCCTATAAATATTCACCCAAATGAGAAAAATCAATCTCTGCCTGATGCAAGAGCGCCACGACAGGCAGGTAAGTTAACCGACTGTTTCCCTGTATAAGAAAATGGATCCAATGATCCACGAAAGAGACAGTTAATTGGGTATTTCGCGCTCTGCCCGCTCCAGGATGCGGTCAAGGGTAGCGTTGATATCATCCGGCAATGGATCGCTGATGGGCTGTTCCAGGATGTGGGTCACTAACTGGCGCGCCTTGTTGTACATGGTGGGCTTGCCCAGCTCCACCCAGCTTTCATAGGGATGGTGGTCTATCAATTGGGAGACGAAAAATTCCGTGCTCCTGGCGGCCTGGCGCGTGCTTTTGGAAGCCAGGAAATGCCCACCCGGGCCGATACGAGCGATATCCTCAAACAAGTCTTTATCACCGGCGCAGTCCACCCCCTCTGCCAGGCGCTGGCATAAATGGGCGATCTCGTTATCCACCACGATCTGCTCAAGGATCAGCAGCTGGTCGCTGTCGATTTCACCAAAACCCACCAGGATATCCGCCCCAGCCAGGATGGCAGGCAGGGTGGTGATGAATTTTTCGAGCACTGCTTGTGGCCCGGCTTGCTTGGCGTCTGAGGTGAAACCAGCCCCGCTGGTGGGAAAACCATAATATTTACCCATGATCGCCAGGGCAGCGGTTTGCAGGGACATTTCCGGCACGCCGGCCAGGTATGCCCCGCTTCTGAAATCGATCGTGGCTGTGGAGCTGGAAAAAATCACCGGCCTGCCAGGATGGGCAAGTTGGAAGATCACCAGCGAGGAGAGCATTTCTGCATTGGCCATGGCGATATTGGAGAATAAGCTGGCGGGGCCGGTGGTGCCGTTGACGGGCATCGGCATCACCATCACCGGCAACCCCACCTCTCCCAGCTCCAGGTAGGCGTCCAGCATCTGCCCGTCATGAGTCAGCGGGGCCACCGGGCAGTAGATCAGTGAAAAGGCATGGCTACGGCGTAATTCATCTTCTCCACCCATGATGGCGCTCAGGCCATCCACGAGATAAGGTACCTGCTCCACCCGGTGAAGCTCATGCTGCCCGTGCTTGGAGCTGTAACGGGCCATGCCGAAGAATTCGTGTAAAGCGCGGGCGTTGGCTGGTTTATCCGAAGCGCAGGTAGGTGCCCAGACCATCACGCCCATATCCATCTGATGGAAGATGCGGATGGCATTTTCGATGTCCTTGCTTGTCCCGTAGCGCCTCTCCCCCGTATGGAAATCCACGGCAAAAGCAGCCGTACCATCCAACCCGTGGCGCGTGTAAGCCGCCGGGACAGCGAAGTTATAAGCAGGATTTCTTGCTCCGAGGATGAATGATTTCGGCGCGTTTCGTAATGCCTGCTCAACGAACTCGAGCGGGATTTTTACGATCCCGGCATCCGCATCTACCGGGACGCCATTATCTTTCCAGATCCTGGGGGCGATATTACCGTGGTAGCGGATGCCCACCTGCTCAAGGATGCGCAGACTCAGGTGATGAATGTGTTCCTGCTCAGCTTCGGATAGGATTTGGGCAGTGAAGCGCATAGCTCCTCCAGTTGGTCAATCAAGCGTTAGAATTAGCGAATTTTAAATCCGGCCTGGTGATCTTTCTTTTTCTCGATCGGCAGCTTTCACGATCCTGTTCAGCTCTGATCTCTGGTCTTCTTCGAGAGGCTCGGGGTAGTGGTTGGCCAGGATCCAGTCCACTTTTTCCCTGGCCACTTCCTGCGGATCGCGCCATCCATCTGGCTGGCCTGGCTGCCCGGTGAGAGTAGAGAATTTTCGCTGGCGCAGGTTGCTGCGCGTGTGCCGGTGAGCCAGGAAGTGCCCGCGTGGGCCCACTTCCTTGATCACTTCCAGGGCCATGGCCTCGCGGCTGGTGTCCAATCGGCTGACCTCATATCTCACCCGCTGGCAGATATCCGCATCCATCAGGATGGCTTCCGGGTACAGCAATGTGCACGATTCCACCAGCCCCAGGCCGCTGCCCGTCTCAGCACCGGTCAGGGCGCACAACAACAGGGATGATTCCGCCTCTGCTGCCGATTGCCACCCCGGCACCACCGCGTCCGTCCCAAAAATGCCTGCCAGGGTGGGCACTCCCCAGCGATGCGCCATTTCCACCCCGATGGGATACAGTTGTGAGCCTTCCATTGTTGAGCCAAGGAACGCACCCGTGTGTGGGTGCATGATGCCCGGCATCATGGAGTGAAAGCAGGGCGCACCAGGGAATGCCATCTGGATCAGCACCAGGGCAGAGACGATCTCCGCATCGCCCGTGACCAGCATACCGGCAATGGTTGCCGGAGCGGTGGAAGCGGTGTTCACCATCGACATGAATCCGACCGGTAAACCTGCTGCAGCGAAGGCCAGGGCTGATTCCAGGCCATCCCGGTCTTGTGCCAGGGGAGCGATGGCGCACACTAGCAACGATAGGGGTGGACGGATCCGCCGGTTTTCCTCGCTCCCGGCGATCACATCCACCATTTCGATAGCGTAACGCGCTGCCCACTCGCCCATGATCGTCTCTGACTGCACGTGCTTGACCGTGTTTTTGAAGGAGGCCTCAATTTCGTGCAGCGGCGCCGTACGGGGGTGATCCTGGGCGCTGACGATCGGCCAATAAAAACTGAGGCTGCTGAGGTAATCAGTCACGCGCGCTATCTTGGCCACATCTTCTTTGGTGGAACGCCTCCTCTGGCGGGTGACGAAATCGATCGTTTCAACGCCGCACCCATCGGTGGCACAGTGCAACGCTTTCCCATCCAGCCGCAGGTCGAAGTCCGGGTCTCTGCCGGCCATGGTATAGAAACGTGGGGCGTGGCTCATGGCCTCCAGTACCACATTGCGGGGTAGCCTGACTATTTGCCGGGAAAAATCAACCAGCCCCCCATGCTCTGCGTATATTTTAAGCGCTTTCTCGGAGGGGCAGTGAATGCCCACTTGTTCCAGGATTTCAAGCGTGCCTTCCTGGAGCTGGTCGAGCTGCTCATCATCCAGGATGCGCACGTGATAAGCTGGGGTGATTGGTTGCAGGGCAGGCGTTTCACTGGCCATATTCATCACCCCTTTCGCAGTTCTTCATCCGCCGCAGCCAGGATGCGCCTCAGCTCTGCCTGCTTCTCGGGCTCCAGGGGCTCGGGGTGATGGTTATTGCGGATCCAGTTGACCCTCTCAATGGCCACCTGGCGCGGCTCGCGGTATTTTCCATCCGTTCCAAGCTGGTGGGTGATGCTGCGCACCAGCGAATGGCGGAAATGCTCACGCGTATGCCGCTGACCCAGGAAGTGCCCGCCCGGGCCAACCGCGTGCACGGTGTCCAGCGCCAGGGTTTCCGGGCTCACCTCCAGGTCCAAGAGCAGGTAACGCGCCCGTTGGTACAGGTCATCATCCAGGATGATCTGCTCGGGATACAGCAAGGTATAAGTCTCAGAGAGGCCCAACCCGGTGACGATATCCGACCCCGCCAATCCAGCCAGCAGCGGGTCCAACGCCACCTCGGCAGCTCCCTGCCAGGTGCCCGGCTCGTGGGCATCGGTGCCATAACAGGCGCCCAGCGAGGCCATCCCCCAGTGGTGTGCCATTTCCACGGGCGCGTATCGAGTGCGGCTGTCCAGCGAATAACTTACGTAACCGCCGGTGCGCGGGTCAGCCCAGGCCTGCATCAGGGAATGGAATACCGGCGCCCCAGGCGCATGCAGCTGCATCAGCACCGCGGCGCTGATGATCTCGGCATCTGCCATGGCGAATGCCCCAGCCAGGGTGGCAGGAGCCGTGGTGCCCAGCGTGGGCATCGCCAAAAAGCCCACCGGTATACCGGCTTCAGCCAGCACCAGAGCCCCTTCGATCCCGGCGGTATCCTGCACCAGCGGGGCGATGGTGCACACCACCAGGGAGAATGGTGGCCTGCGCCGCACCTCTTCCCGGCTGCCAGCGATCACATTGGTCATCTCGGCTGCATAGCGGCAGGGTATTTCGCCCATCACTGTTTCACTCTGCACGTGCTTAACCGAATTGTTCCAGGCTGCCTCGATTTCGTGCAATGGGGCAGTCTCACCGTGGTCCTGGGCACTCACCATCGGCCAGATGAAGGCGATGGAGGGCAGGTAATCGGATATGCGCGCCATGATGCCCACATCTTCTTTGCAGGAAGGGCGCCGCTGGCGAGTATCAAAATCGACCGTCTCCACCCCGCAGCCATCGGTGGTGAAATAGGTCACCCCATCCTGCAGCTGCAGGTCATAGGATGGGTCACGCGCCCCCAGCAGGAAATACCTGGGTATGGTGGACAAGGCCTTCAGCACGAAATTCGGTGGCATGCGCACAACCTGTGCCTGCCAGTCTACCTGAGCGCCATGCTCAGCAAAGATCTTCAGGGCCTTTTGCGACGGAAATCGCACACCGGTCCTTTCCAGGATCTCCAGGGTGGCATTTTGCAGCTCATCCAGCTGTTGGGGGGTGAGAAAATTCAGGTGGTGCGTCGTGCGTAACGGCTCGAGGGGTGTTAGTTCGTTGGGCATATGGCACTCTCCAGGATAATCCATGACATTTTTCTTGTCGATTCATGTGCAATTAGCTGTATTTTTCCAAAATTTCACCCGCTGGCGCGGGCTCGCTTTTCAAGGAAGGTCAGCTCGCGCTCAGCTTCCTCCGGTAAAGGCAAGGGTGTATAGGTTGAAATTCTATGTTGGATTTCTGCACGCAGCTCTGAGATCAGATCCGGCGAGCCGGATTTCTCCCACTTTTCGTAAGTGCCATGCAGCCCCATGCTGCTGAAATATACCTCACCCGAGCGCACCAGGCGGCGCGTGGTTGGGTGTGCCAGGTAGTTGCCACCCGGCCCGAGCATGGCGATAACTTCGCCCAGCCACTGCCCAGCCTCGCTCCCGATCCCCTGGCTTATGCGTTTGCAGCGCCGGATGATCTCCACGTCGATCAATAATTGCTCGGGGCTGAACACGGTCGAGCCGCCCAGCAAACCGGGAGCAACCAACAGGTCCGGCATCGACAAGACCGGCAAGGTGTAGTTTACAGCTCGCTCATAACCGGCCTGGATGCAGGGCATGTGGTGATCAGAGCCGCCCACCGTTGATTCCACGGGCAGCCGGTACATGCGAGCGATCTCTGTTATGGCAGCTCCCAGTAGTGAATTTTCCACCTCACCGCTGCCATACCGGCCAGAGCGCATGTCTGCCACCACAGGCACTGCTGAGTAGATAAACGGCGTCCCAGGAGCGGCGGATTGGATCAGGCACAGCATCGCCAGCGTCTCGCAGTTGGCCAGGACCAGCTCAGAGATCAATGAGGCGGGCGCCGAAATCCCCAAGAGTGGCATGGTCATCACCGCAGCCGGCAGGCCCCAATCGAGGGTCTCCAGGTAGGCATCGGTATACTCACCCTCGATGATCAGGGGGGAGGCGGGGCATAGCACGAAAGACACCGGGTTTGCTCTGCGCACTTCATCTCTGCCACCACAGACCACCTGCAGCACTTCCAGCATCCAGCGGCTTTCCTCGACGGTCATGGTTGCATCCTGGATATGCTTGGAGAAATTCTCGAAAATTGCCCTCCAGTAAGCGACGGTATCGCCCGGTGAATGACCCCAGCAACCCTCGATCATGCTCCAATATACGTCGATTTCTTCCAGGGAATCGCCGAGGCGGGTGGCCAGGTACCAGTCTTCCAGGGTGGCAGGCCGGCGGGCCTGCAAGCTGACATCATAGGTGTGAACGGCGCTCCCATCCAGCACGATGGCGCACTTTGCCTGGTTCATCGGGATGGAGCTGGTTGGTCGCCGCCCATTCAGGCAGAAATCCTTGGGAGCCTGTTTTAATGCCTCCTCTACCAGCCGGGGTGGGAAGTGCACGATGTGACTGGCTTCATCCACATTTGCTCCGGCCTTCTTGAGGAATTTCCGCCCACGGGCTGTATCCACCCGCACCCCGGTATGATGCAGGATTTTAAGTGTTTCCTCATGGATGCGGCCCAATTCATCATCCGACAGCACCCTCACCGTGGCTTGCATTACACCTCTCCCATTTTCTGCAGCACTTTATAAGGGTCAAAGGCATCGCGCAGGCCGTCCCCAATGTAATTGATGGAGATCACGGATAGGAATATCATCACGCCGGGGAAAATGGCCAACCAGGGGTACTTCTGCAGGTACTCGGTGGCATTGCTGAGCAGGTTGCCCCACGAAGGCGTGGGCGGCTGGATGCCGAACCCCAGGTAGCTCAGCCCCGATTCCTCCAGGATGGCATAGGCCACCTCCAGCGTGCTCTCCACAATCACCGGTCCGATGGCATTAGGCAGGATGTGCAGGGCAATGATGCGCAAATTCGAGGCCCCCAGGGCACGCGTGGCGGTGACGTAATCCATCTCGCGAATTGCCAGGTAGGAGGCGCGCACCAGGCGGGCAGTAAACATCCATGCCAGGAGTCCAATGACCGCCGCGATGGTCAGCACCGGGTTGCCCTTTAAAAACGGCGCCTCTACCTCGCGCAGGATGGCACTTAATAAGATCAGCACCAACAGCGATGGCAACGCCAGGGCGGCATCGGTGATACGCATCAGCACATTATCGATCCATCCCCCAAAATACCCGGCGATGGCGCCGATAGGGACGCCAATCAGCAAGGTGATCACCATCACCGATAATCCTACCAGGAGCGAGACCCTGCCCCCATACAGGACGCGTGTCAACAGGTCGCGTCCCAGGGCATCCGTCCCCATTGGGTGGCTGAGTGAGGGGGGCTGGAAGCGCACGCTGGTATCTGATCTTGTCGGATCGTAGGGTGATAGACCTGCCAGGATCACCCCCAGGACGATACACCCTAACACGATACAACCCATAATTGCCCCTGGATGCCGGCGGAAACGCCTCCAGATCAATTGCCTGACAGACACATGCGCGGCAGTACTTTGCGTTGCTTCAGTCATAATGGATCCGCGGATCTAGCTTGGCGTATACGACATCTGCCAGCAGGTTCGAGATGATCACCATCATGGTGCCAATGGTCAGGATAGCCATGAGCATGGGATAATCGCGGTCGATGGCTGCCTGATAATATAATCGGCCCATGCCAGGCCAGGCAAAGATGATCTCTACGTACAGGGAGCCAGCAAAGATATATGGCAGGTCAAGGGCGAAAACAGTCACCAGGGGTAAGAGGGCATTGCGCAGGGCGTGCTTGAAATACACTTTGTTGAGCGTTAACCCTTTGGCGCGTGCCGTGCGTACATAGTCCTGGTGGATCACATCCAGCATGCTGGAGCGCAAAAAACGTGAGTACCAGGTGACCCACCCCACCACGCCCATCGTGACGGGCAAAACTAGATGCTTGGCCCAATCACCTGGAGAGAATGGGACTCCCAGGGTGTGCATGCCTCCCGCGGGCAGCAGTGATTCACCCGTGAGCGGGTTTTTCAACCACACGTAGAAAACCAGCAGCAAGATCAGGCCCAGCCAGAATTCTGGCAATGCCTGGCCCATAAAAGAGAGCGTGGTGACCACGATGTCGAAAAACGAGTACTGCTTGACCGCCGAGATCACCCCGATAGGAATGGCAATGATCGCCACGATGAGCAGCGTAACCGACATCAGGTACACCGTATTTTTCAGTGCATTTCCGATGGACTCAATGACCGGGGTGCGGGTGCGGTAGGAGTTGCCAAAATCACCACGCAGGATGCCCTTGCCCTGCCCGGGGCTGTCTTTAATGCCATCCCCGTCGGTATCGATCTTGGTCCAATCATTGCCAATCAACCAGTAGATATAACGCAGGTATACGGGTTGGTCCAGGCCGAACTGGCGTTTTAAGATCGCCACCTGTTCTGGGCGTAAGCGGCGCGATTGCCCCCTGCCCGCCAGTGGGCCACCAGGTGCCAGGTTGACCAGCGTAAACAAGACGATGCTGACGATAAGCAGCAGTGGGATTGCCTGCAGGATGCGCCTGATTACATAGTGGCCCACGCGATCTCCATGCGGATTGTTTATCCTCCTCGATCAGCCGAACAGGTTACTTTAGCGTCCAATCTGCCACATTCCAGGTGACGATCTCGTTAGCGTTTGATCGTACCCCTTGCAAGCGGGAGGAATGGGCATTGGCATCTACGGTGGTGAAGAGCAGCAACTCTGGTAAATCCTCATTCAGGATGGAGGCCATCTGGCAGAAATAATCCTGGCGTTCCGCTTCATCCAGGGTATAGGATGCATCGATCAATTCATCAACCGTCGGGTTGATATAACGCCCATAGTTGTAGCCCATGTCAGGCACCGCAGCTTCAGAGTAATAGTAGCTCCACAGATAATCAGAAGGATCATTTCCCGAATATCCATCGTCCCAGATATCCATATCGAAGTTCCCGGTTTGCTCGATCCCCCCAGCTTCTGCGGTATCCCAAAGCACAGCACCCTCTATCCTTTGTATGTTCAATTTAATGCCGATATCGCCTAACTTTTCAGCGAGATATTCCTGGGTTAGGTTGAGCGTTTCACCATATTCTGAATAAGTGTAGAAATCCATCTCCATCTTGTAGCCATCTTCGGCACCTGTGGTGCAATCGTGGCATTCACGCACCCCATCTCCATCCTGGTCGATCCATCCAGCTTCCTCCAGTAATGCCTTGGCGCCTTCCACGTCATAGACTGGCTGGGGCACATCACATATATTGTATGGCGGCCGGAAGAACTCAGTCCAAACCGGTTTGGCATACCCATACCAGAATTCATCCGAGATGGTCTTTACATCGATGGCCATCTGGATGGCCTTGCGCACGCGCACATCGGAGAGGATGGGATGCGGGGAGGCTTCGGGATCGGTGGTTCCTTTTGCCGCCAGGTTGAAGAATATCCTCATCACCCAGCGGTCCACCGGGCTCAAACTAACCTCCACATTGGAGGAACCCTCCAACTCGGCGATCACATTTTCAGGCGTCCACATATGCAGGTCGGCATCGCCATTGAGCAGCATTTGCTTACGTACGGCCTCTTCCGGGACAATCCTGACCACCACCTCGTCGATGGCTGGTTTGCCGGCTTCGTAGTAGTTGGGGTTGCGCTCGAAGGTCATGTGGTCATTCTGCACCCATTCTTTCAGCATATACGGCCCGTTGCTCAGTGGGTTTAAGCCGCAATCCCATTGGCTGAAGCCTTGCGAGGCATCGCAATAATGGGCGGGCCAAATCGCAACCAGATAGCCGCCAAATTGGGTGAGATAGGCGGGATAAACGGTGTTGTAATGCACCACCACCGTGTAGTCATCGATTTTCTCCACGCCATCCACATAATCGATTCCGGCAATCCAGAACCCATATTCAGGGTCGACGATAGCATCATAGGTGAATACGACATCATCGGCAGTGACCGGAACACCATCCGCCCACTGGATATCTTGGCGTAATTTCCAGGTCACATCCATGGTCCAATTTTCTTCGTCGATAACCACATCACCGTTTTCAACCGTTGGCAACTCTATAGCCAGCTCTGGATATGCAACCCCCTGCTCGTCCAGGTCCGCCAGGCTTAGCATGACCAGCTCCATCACCAGGGCGTCGAACCCGGTAGCGGCAATCGCAGGGTTGAAGGATGGTGGGTCCTCACCAATGACAATGGTGATGGATGTCTTTTCTGGTGCTAAGGTTGGTTCGATCACCTGTTCAGCAGTTGGGGCAAGTGTTGGCTCGACCAGCTCTCCCTCTACAGGAACTGCCTCGGTTGCAGTCGTCTGTGCACCCGTACAGGCTGCTAGGCTGGATCCAAGCAGCAACACAACAACTAGCAGATTTATCCACTTGATCTTTCTGTCCATCTCTTTATTCTCCTTTCTTTTTACATCTAGTTTGGATCTTATGATATGGCTATATACTTTTAGAGGTTTGGCTCTGCTCCTCCCGGATCTTATACGGAAATTCATAGTCTTGCATCTTTGCCAGGAATGGATAGGGGTCAAAGGCTTCCGGGGCCAGCACGCCTTTGCCCTGCCATTTCCCTTCAGCTAGCAGCTCCATGGTGATCACCGGGCCTGTAGCGGTCTGCAGCGACACCGCCTGGCAGCCATAGCGATCCATGCTCTCCTGGTTATCGGTGGGCTGGTAGATATACACTTCTCGTCGCTTGCCGTCTTTCAGGCCCGTCACCCAGGCACCCACACAGGTTTTGCCGGTCATCTTATCGCCCAGCGAAGCCGGGTCGGGCAGCACGGCCGCCATCAGCTCGATGGGAGCCACCTGCACGCCTTTAACGTCCACTTTTTCCTTGCTATGTAAGCCGAGCATCTTGATCACCTTGACCACGTTGATGAATTTCTCCCCCAGGCCGTATTTGAAGGTGACCCGCTTGCAGGGTATGAAGCGTGGGATCATTACCAGCTCTTCGTGCTCGATATCCACCACTTCCTGCGGGCCGATGCCTTCGGGGAAATCGAACATTTCGATATTTCCAAACAGTGGCACCTCGAACCAGCCGCGCTCCTTCTCCCAGATAATGGGAGGGTTGGTGCACTCTTCGATGGCATCCAAGATGGAAAAAGATGGAGCAAATTCAAAGCCGCGCACTTCCAGGGCAGCACCATCGCGGATGCCGATCTCATCGACCTCATCAAAAAGGGCCAGCGAGGCATACCTGGCGAAGATATTGCTCACCCCTGGGTCCATGCCATTTCCCAGGATGGCCAGCAAGCCCTTATCCTTCCATCTTTGGGCTTGTTTCCACTGGTGGCTGCCCATGTTCGCCCCATCGTCAGACATGGCCATATCCAGGTAGTTGCAACCCACCTCGTAGGCGGCATCGAAGATGGTGTCATTGTAAAAGTTGCTGACCGCGTTCATGATCAGGTCGACATCGTGTTTGCGGGCCACCTGGATGACGCGGCTGATATCCCGGGCGTCTATTTGCTCGACCGGGAATTTTTCTGAAGCGCCTAATTGAGCTTGGACGCGGTGAGCACGCCCGAGGTCATAATCGGACAGCACCAGCTTCTCGAGCCATGGTCGGTCACGCCCCACTTTGGCAATTGCTTCACCAACTCCTCCTACGCCGATCAGCAATACCTTCATCAAAAACCTCCTGTTGTGTGATCCGATGCTATCTTGCATCTGGAAAAGGGTGGATGAACCATCCAGCTGGGGTTCGATTTATTTTAGAGATATCACTCTAGGATAAAATCCTCGTTGCGAGATTATGGGCAATACATGCACTGGGAACGACACATTTCTTGTGGATATCCGATTCCCCACAAGAAATGGTGATTCATCCCGTATTAATTTTCATCTTATCATGAAATAATCTTGGCGTCAATTTAACTTGCCTGACAGGTATATCATCTTCTGTTTGTTTACAACAGATGTTGTCTATTCAAATCTATGCTATTGTCAATAGAAACTTAGAAACCCTCATTAACCACATCAAATAGATAATATCGATGGCGTGAAATATGAAAGTGCATCGTCACCAAGGGGTAAACATGAAAAAGAAATGGTGGAACAGCCTGCGGGTCAAAATCATCGCCTGGTCGTTCGTGCCCACGATGATCATCCTTTCTGCGGTAGCCTGGTTCACGTTTTATTCCTACCAGAAGGTACTCGGAGACCTGGCTATCAAACAAGACCGGGAAGTCATCCAGGATCTCTCAACAAAGGCACTCAAGGCAATAAATGAAAAGATTACACCCATCATCCTTCCAATTTTCCTTGATCCTGATATGTTACGCACCGGTCCTCTCGAGCAGCGTGCAGAGATTATCCTGGCCCATATGCAAGGAGAGGAAATATTCGACGAGGGCATTTATTTTTGGGATGGGCAGGGGGTGGTATTTGAGACTTTACCTGAGCAACCAGAACTGATCGGGCAGGATTGGTCCGATGACCAGGCATACCGTTTCTTCTATGAACATAATAATTCCTCATTTCCAACTGATATCCTCACCTTGGGGTCATCGGGAAATAAGGTGGTATGCACAGCCCTGGTGATGACCGGTGCGCAGGCGCAAACGGAGGCTTTGGCGTATTTCTGTTATGCGATCTGTTCTTAACCAGAAACTACCTCCAATAAGATTTTGGGCAATACAAATCTAGGCCAGAACGTTTTTATTTCAGATAGCCATCACCGGGTTATTTATTCACCAGATCTGGCTGAGATTGGGAAGGATCTGCCTGGTGAGCCTTAGCTGACAGATTGTGGCAGTCATTCTGTTAGCGCTGGCAGTGATGGACATGAGCGGTTTTTCGCCCACCGCCCTGGCTTACCTGGCGGATATAGCCGGGATGACAGAGCATGGCCGCTCAGCCATGGGGGTGTACACCCTGCTGTTCAGATTGGGTAGCGCGGTTGGGGCCGGGGTTGGGGGTATCCGTGCCCGTGCCCTGGCAATCAATGCATTGGTGATCAGCACCGCCGTCCTGGTGGTAATTACCCTGGGGGGCATTGACCTGCTATCGTCACGCGGATGAATGAGCAGGCCTGGCTGTTGACCTGACCACCCCGTCAGCTCAATGCTGCCAGCGCGGCTCGCTCGATGGCCAGCCCCGCCTTGTAGCGCTCCATGAAGGATGCAAGACTGGCCACATCCTGCGGATCGGGCTCTGATGTTGTGCTGCCTTCCCCACTAAAAACCCTGCTAGTGAGATAGGCTTCCAGGGGTTCGTTGGCTGACTTCTGGCGCATATAGGCGGCCAGCAAGGCGATCCCCCATGCACCCCCCTCGCCGGCGGTTTCCATCACCGAAACCGGCACATTCATCGCCGCCGCCATGATTCTCTGGCCCACTTCCCTGGTCTTGAAGAAACCGCCGTGACCAAGGATCTGGTCGATCTTTACACGTTCCTGCTCAAACAGGATATCCAACCCAATCTTCAACGCCCCCAGCGCAGCGAACAGGTTCACACGCATGAAATTTGCCAGCGTGAAACGGCTTTCAGGGGTGCGCACAAACAGGGGACGCCCCGCCTCCAGGTGCAACAAGTGCTCGCCCGACAGGAAATTGTAAGCCAGCAACCCTCCACAATCAGCATCACCGGCGAGCGCCTTGTGGTATAGAATTTCATACAGCCTGGGCTGGTCGAGCTCGACGCCAAGCTCCTGGGTGAATTCAGCGAACAGGTCCACCCAGGCATTGAGGTCGGAGGTGCAGTTGTTGCTGTGTACCATCGCCACCGGCTTACCGGTGGGGGTGGTCACCATATCGATCTCCGGATACACCTTCGATAATGCCTTTTCCAACACGATCATGGCAAAGACGGAAGTGCCTGCCGATACATTGCCGGTACGCTCCGCAACGCTGTTAGTTGCCACCATTCCCGTGCCTGCGTCACCCTCTGGGGGGCAAAGGGGGATGCCTGGCAGCAACTCTCCCGTTGGATCGAGCAGCCTGGCGCCCTCTTCACTCAGCACGCCAGCAGCTTCTCCTGCCAGCAGAATCCCGGGTAGGATTTCCTGCAGCGTCCAGGGTAGCATTTCTGCGGTAAGCAGCCTGTTGAATTGCTCCACCATGCCAGCGTTATAAGCCCTCGTACTGCTGTCGATGGGGAACATACCTGAGGCCTCCCCAATGCCCAACACCTTTTGCCCGGTCAGTTTCCAGTGCACGTAACCTGCCAGGGTGGACAGGTAGTGGATATCCCTGACATGAGGCTCCTTGTTTAAAATCGCCTGGTACAGGTGGGCGATGCTCCAGCGCTGGGGGATATTGAACTGGAAAAGCTCGGTGAGCCGCCCTGCAGCCTGTGCGGTGCTGGTGTTGCGCCAGGTGCGGAATGGGACGAGCAGCTCTCCCCCGCTATCGAAGGGCATATAGCCATGCATCATGGCGCTGAATCCGATGGCACCGATCGTCTTTAGCGGGGTATGATACTTGTCGAGAACCTCGCCACTGAGCATCCTATAGCAATCCTGCAAGCCCCCCCAGATATCTTCAAGGCGGTAAGTCCAGACGCCGTTTTCAAAGCGGTTTTCCCACTCATGGCTTGCCGTTGCCAGCGGCCGGTGATCCTCGTCAATCAGCACCGCCTTGATGCGTGTCGAGCCGAACTCGATGCCCAGGCAGGTTCTCCCGCTTTCAATGTTGTTAACTTTTCCATTTTTACTCATAATCACGCCATCCGAATGTCGATATTCATCCCTTGAGAGGCAGGTAACAAAGCCTGGATATCGAAAAATAGTACCGCCTTTTCCGATGATGAGCTAATTCCACCGATCTACCAGCAGGTTTATTTCTTGGTAAACTTAAGCACATTCCAGCTCAAGGCTGGTAAAACAAAGGAATATTCCGCGTTATCCGCATCAAAGCCATGCCGCACCACAGGGATGACCTGCTCCGGCTGCTGTTCTGAATTGATGGCTTTAATATTATCATGGTGGAGCAAGATATGGCCTGTGAAATCTAGCTTCCCGAAGGCGCGCAAATCGCAGGTGAGCTTGATGTCATCGTCGATGCTGCGATTCAGCACAAAGATGTTGAGCGTTCCATCCTCGCCCTCAACCGCGGCAGCATCGATAGCTGGCACATCATCGAAATCCTTTGAGCTGTAGCGTGGCGCCCGGATCATGGGTCGCAAGGCGGTGCCACGTCCGTATTGCGAGGCGTGCAGGAAAGGCCAGTAGATGGTCTGCGCCCAGCAGCCACGCTTACTGGTCATGATGGGGGCGATTACATTCACCAGCTGAGCCAGGCAGGCGATTTTCACCCGGTCAGAGTTCCGTAGCAGCGTGATCAGCAACCCGCCAACCAGCAGGGCATCCCCGAAATTGTATACATCCTCCAGTAGGGGTAAGGCCTGTCCCCAGCGGCTTTGGGCGATCACCTGCTGGTCCTGCTCATTGGAGTGGTACCACACGTTCCACTCGTCAAAGGACAGATTCAGCTTTTTCTTGCTGTGTTTCTTTCCACCCACGGCGTCACACAGCGATGACACCGTCTCGATGAAGGCCTCCATATCCAGATTTTTGGCCAGGAAGTTGGGCAGGTCATCATCCCGGTTGGCATAGTAGCTGTGCAACGACAGGTAATCGACATTCTCGTAGCATTGCTCGAGCACCTCCAGCTCCCAGGCGCCGAAGGTGGGCATATCATAAGCAGACGAGCCGCACGCCACCAGCTCGATGGAAGGGTCGACGGATTTCATCGCCTTGGCGGTCTCATTGGCCAGCCTGCCGTACTCGTAGGCTGTTTTCTGGCCAATCTGCCAGGGGCCGTCCATCTCATTCCCCAGGCACCACAGCTTAATTCCAAGAGGCCTCTCCGCCCCGTTCTTCCTGCGCAGGTCGCTCCAGGCGCTGCCGCCCGGGTGGTTGGCGTACTCGACAATATTGCGGGCAGCATCTGCCCCGCGCGTCCCCAAGTTGACCGCGTACATCACCTGGCTGCCGGCCTGTCTGGCCCACTCACAAAATTCGTGCAGGCCGAAGGTGTTCGGCTCAGTGGTCGACCAGGCCAGGTCGAGCCTTGTCGGTCGCAATTCACTTGGCCCGATCGAATCCTCCCAGTTGAAACCGGAGACGAAATTGCCGCCCGGGTAGCGCACCACGGACAGGTTCAGCTTTTTTACCAGCTCGAGCACATCCTGGCGGTTGCCGTTCGCGTCCGATTTGGGGCTATCCGGGTCATAAATCCCCCCGTAGATGGCACGCCCCAGGTGTTCGATGAACGACCCAAACAAGCGCTCATCCACCCTGGCAATCACATAATCTTTATCGAGGATCAGGTTTGCCTGTTCCATATCAAACTCCTCATCGACAGTGGTTACCTATAATTTTACATGATCCTATCAAACTGCCAGCTGGCAACCCCATGATAAAGAATTTCTGTGCGCTGAAAAAATCAGGTTTTATGTCATATCAGATGCATACCTGAACTGGTTGAGTCGCTGGTGAGCTGCCAATATGAATGATACCTAAACCAGGGTTTGCAAGTTAATGGAGATAAAAATCATGATATACACCAGGAAGAATAGGGCAAATACCGCGTGATAGGACTCTCTTTTTGTGCGCGAGCCAACCACGCATAAGCAAAAAATCAAGATGATGGTGACTATATAGATCGGTCCCTGAGCGATGAAGTGCTCCCATCCCTTCAGGCGTGTATCAATTACGTCAAGCACGGGTAGTAGTGCGGCGAGGCAGAAAAACCATCTCGTATTGTTATAGAAATAATCTTTCAGGTTCATGCCACTTTCCACGGGGTCGGGCAACAGGAGAACTGAAAGTAAAAAAGCAATGATGGGGCTGAGCAGGACAAATATGAATAAAAAGAAGCTCCACCTATCAAAGGTACGCCAACGGTAAAGGATCCACCAGTTTAATAACAGCCACAGCAGCACATTGACCACCCAAAGCAGGTGCACCCAATAGATTTTTATTTCATCCGTCTTCGCGGCGGAAACCACTCCGCTTTAGCGGGTGGAGGAAGCCGCTTTCTCCTTTCGTGGTATGTAATTACTCACCGAAACTGGGAAGTGGCAGTGCAGGCGGGCTGAAGAGTGATTGAATTGCGTCAAAAGCGGTGATTCCAGACAATTCTGCGGTATCAATGATCGAAGCCAAAGCCGCATAGGTATTCGTGCCCCACACTGAGCGAAATCCGTTGGTGACCTTGCGATGGACCACGGAGTGACGCAAGGCTCTTTCAGCCACATTATTAGTCGGTTCCACATCGCTACGATGTAAGAATAGAAATAAGTATGAGCGATATTTCGAAAAGCGACGCTTCAATTTCTGGGCTTCGGGCGGAGCCAGGTCTTGGAGCAGCAAGCGATCACACACCCGCTCTATATTGGCAACCCGCCTACTGAACTGTTCCGGGGCCAGTTCGTTGCGTTGGTTATGAAGGTGAATGCCGCATTGAAATAACTTTCGCATGGCATGCGCCCAGGTCAAATGAGGATAAGCATCCAAAACACGTTGCAAGGCACGCATTTGGTGAGCCATACACAGCTGTCT
>Ga0209609_10000454_pt1 | contig 24739 bp, 22 predicted proteins | sample LakKivw325mmetaG_FD_184136 | JGI IMG/M metagenome (GOLD analysis project Ga0209609, IMG submission 184136) | Anoxic lake water microbial communities from Lake Kivu, Rwanda to study Microbial Dark Matter (Phase II) - Lake Kivu water 325m metaG... | ecosystem: Environmental > Aquatic > Freshwater... | reverse complement strand
ACCAGAGATGACCTAGACTGCGCAGACGATGTTCCGTCCTCTATCGCCTTCAGCGCACTCGATCTCTTGATGACTTGATCTCTCTTCACTTCTGACTTCTAGTTTCGGCCATCTGACCTCTGCCTTCGCCTGCTGCCCTGCCCCTTGACCTCCCGTCTCCTTTCGGCTACTCTGGCTCATCGTGGTTTTCAAGCGCATCCTGACCCACGAGCGGCCGCACCTCGACGAAATCGTGGCGATCTGGCTGCTGCGCAGGTTCGGAGAGCAGAAGTTCCCCGGCGTCGGCAGGGCCAAGGTCGGCTTCACCTCCATCCGCAAGCTGGCGGAAGCGGGGCTCAAGCCTGAAGACTACGAGGCGCAGGGAACCCTGCTGCTCGGCGTTGGCGGCGGTAAGTTTGACGAGCACCCGACGATGGAGGAGGTCCGCAAAGCCGGCGACTGCGCGACCACCTTGGTCGCGAAAGAGCTCGGCATCGGCGACGACCCGGCGCTGGCCAAGATTCTCAAGTTCGTCCACGCCGCCGACGTTGAAGGCAACGCTTCGCCCTTCGACGTCTCCTACCTCGTCAAACTGCTCCACGCCCGGTACCCGGACGACCCCAACCGCGTGATCGAATGGGCGCTCGTGGCAATCGAGGCGAAGTACGAAGAACAGTTGCGGTTCTTCACCGTGGTCAAGCCGGAGTTCGACGCGAAGGCCAGGGTCGAGGAAATCACCGTGGGAAAGAAGCGGCTGCGTATCGTGACTATCGACTCGGACGAGGACGGAATCCACAAGTACGCCCGCTCCGAATACGGCGTTCGCGCCGCCGCCGTAATCCAGCGCCGTTCATCCGGGAACGTCGCGGTCCTAGGCAGCAAACAGGCGGGCGTGGACCTGCGCGAGGCGGCCAAGCTCATCCGCATGGCCGAACGCGAGGCCAAAGGGCTGGCGCCGGTGCCCGACGACGAGAGGCTGCTCGCCGAAGGCTACGCGCCCGGCGCCGAAGAGTGGTTCTATTACAAACAGGGGCAGATGCTCCTGAACGGCAGCCTCACCCAGGCCGACGTGCCCCCGACCCGGCTCAGCCTTGACCGGATTGCGGAACTCGTCAAAATCGGCATCGACCCGGAGCGCGTCCAGCCGCTCTGCCAGTCAACCGGCCGCTGCGTCGGCGACGTCTGTGAGTGGTACGCCTGGTCGCTTGCCCGCTGCGTCAAGCTCCGGCGGCCCAGAGAAAGCGGTTTCTGACCCACCCACGGGCGTCCTCCCCCCGACTTGACCCCCGCGCTTTTTCCGGCTATAACCTCCCCATGCAAGACCGGGTAACGAATGAGCAAGTCTACAGACGGCTGCGCCGGCCGGCGATGGTAGCGAGTCGCTGGCTCCGCGGGAGAACTTCCGTATGAAGCGGCCGGGCCGCCGGCGCGGCGCCTACAGGGCATGATGGAATACCTCAATGGGCTGATGAACTCCCTGCCGACGGTCAGGACTCCGTTCGAGCTGGGACGGGCGGCGATGCGGGGCTGCAAGTGGGACAATGCGATTCTGCTATTCAAAGTGGCGACCAAGGAGGCGGCCGGGACCGAGCTCGTTGCGCTCACGAGCCTGATCGGACTGTGCCACGAGGCGCCGGGCAGGTGGCAGGAGGCGCGGGAGAGTCATGAGGAGTCGGCCCGGCTTGCCGAGCAGTTTGCAGACCGGCAGGGAAAGGCCGTTGCCTTAACCAACCTCGGGCGGCTGTGCTATGCCACTGGCGAACCGGCCAAGGCCCTGAAGCATCACGAGGAAGCCCTGGCAATGGCGGACGAGCCCGCGAATCCGCACCTTGCGGCCGACAACCTCTCCAGCATCGGGCTCATCTCCCTGGCCGCCGGCGAACCGGATAAGGCCCTGAAGAACTTCGAGCAGGCGCTGAAGACGTACCGCGAGATCAAGTACTGGCAGGGCGAGGCAGCAGCGCTTGACAACATCGGGCTGGTACAACGCGCCAAGGGCGAAACCGCAAGGGCGCTCAAGTTCCACGAGCAAGCGCTGGCGATCTACCGCGAAATCGCGTATCAACCGGGCGTGGCGGCCACCCTCGGCAACATCGGGACAGTCCATCTGGACGCGGCCGAACTCGACCAGGCTATCAAGTTCTTCGAGAAGGCGCTGGCGCTGGCGCGCGAGGCCGAGAATCTGCGGCTACAGGCTGAGAACCTCAGCAACGTCGGGCTCGTGTACCTGGGCCGACTCGACACCACCAAGGCCCAGTTGAACCTCGAGCAGGCGCTGACACTGCACCGCAAGATGGGAAACCAGTCGGGCGTGGCCGCGGTCCTGAACAACGTCGGGCTGCTCTACAACGCCACCCGGCATCCCGACAAGGCCCTGATGAGCTTTGAGCAGGCGCTGGCGATAGGGCGCGCGGTCGCGAACAGGCACATGCAGGCAACCAGTCTCGAGCGCATCGGGATGGTCTACCAGGGCAAGGGCGAAACCGCCAAGGCGCTGAAGCACCTTGTGCAGGCCCTGCTTCTGTTCCAGGCCATCGGCGCGAAGTCAGGAGTCGACCAGACCGTCAAGCTGCTCAGGCCGCTGCCGGGTCAGATGGGCGGCGACCGATTCGCGGCCGGATGCGTCGCGGCCGGGATGCCGAAGCCGGAGGCCGAGAAACTTGCGAAGCAGTTGACAGTGACGCCGCCGGAGAAGCCGACGGCCGAACGCGAGGCGGAAGCGCGGCGTACCAAGGAGCAGGCCGAGCCCAGGGTGCCGGCCGAAGCCGAACGCCGGGCCGCGCTTGAGCGCGCCAAGCAAGAGGCCGAGGCCAGGGCCCGCACCGTCGAGGAAAAGAGACTCGCCGAGCAGCGCACCAAAGAGGGGGCCGAAGCCGAGCGCCGGAAGCGAGAGGAAGAAGAACGAAGGGTCGCGGAGCTGCGAGCCAAGGAAGAAGCCGAGCGCCGGCGGAAAGAAGAAGAACAGAGACTCGCCGAGCAGCGTGCCCGGGAAGAAGCCGAGGCCAAGGCCCGGGCTGAAGCCGAACGGAAGCGGAAAGAAGAGGAAGCGCGCCGGCGCGCCGAGCAACGTATCAGGGAGGAAGCCGAGGCCAGGGCCCGGGCCGAGGCGGAGATTAGGAGACTCGCCGAACAGGAGCAGAGGCTTGCCCGGCAGCGCGCCAGGGAAGATGCCAAGGTCACGCCCCGCTTCGACGCTACACGCAGGAAACTCGAGGCCGAGGAACGCAAACTTGCGGAACGGCGGGCGCAACTGGAGGCCGAGGTCAAGGCCTACAACGAGGCGGATCGCCAGCGCAAGGCCGAGGAGCGCAAGCTTGCGGAACGGCGGGCGGAGCTGGAGGCCGAGGTCAAGGTCTACGTCGAGGCCGAGCGAAAGCGGAAAGAGGAAGAGCAGCGGATTGCCGCGCAGCGGGCGCGGGAAGAAGCCGAGGCCAGAGCGCGCGCCGAGGCCGAGCGCAAACGGAAAGAGGAAGAGGAGCGCAGAAGGCGCGAAGAGGAACAGCGCGTCCGTGAAGAGGCCGAAGCCAGGGCCCGCGCCGAGGCGGAGCGCCAGCGCATCGAAGAAGAGGAACGCAAGCTTGCCGAGAAACGCGCCCGGCTTCAGGCCGAGGCGAGAGCCAGGGCCGAGGAAGAACGCAAGCTCGCCGAGCAGCTAGCCAAGGAGGAAGCCGAGGCCAGGGCCCGCGCCGAGGCCGAGCATAAGCGGATCGAGGAGGAGGAGCGCCGGCTCGCCGAGCAGTTGGCCAAAGAAGAAGCTGAGGCCAAAGCCCGGGCCGAAGAAGAACGTCGAAGACTCGAGGAAGCCGAGCGCAAGCTTGCCGAGATTCGGGCCAGAGAAGAGGCCGAGGCCAGGGCCCGAGCCGAGGCGGAGCGGAGGCTCGCAGAGCTGCGCGTCAAAGAAGAGGCCAAGGCCAAGACCCGGGCCGAAGAGCAGCGCAAAATCGCCGAGCACCGTGCCCAGTTGCAGGCCGAGGCCAAGGCCCGGGCCGACCGGGAACGTAAGCGTCTCCAGCAGGAAGCCGAGGCCAAGGCCCGGGCCGAGGCGGAACGCAAGGCCGTCGAAGAAGAAGAGCGCAGGCTCGCGGAAAGGCGCGCCAAGTTAGAGGCCGAGGCCAAAGCCCGGGCCGAACGGGCACACAAGACACAGCGCTGACCGCTCGCGGCTCAGCCGCCTGTCGAGCCGCGCTTCCCTGACGTGCGACCGGCATGCTAGAGAGTTCATGGTTCTTCACATCGTAGCGTCACGGTATTCCAGGCTCGACCTCAACCTCAACCTTGACCCCAACCTGTAGATAGACTCATAGAGAAGCGGCCGGGGAAGGCAGCTTTCTCCGGCGCTTCGGGACTTCGCTGTCAGCCGTTAGCCGACAGCCGTGAGCTGTTTCACGGCGCTGACGGCGCGACGACGTTGAACACGTCGGTGCGGATGGACTGCAGCACGGCCTGGGTCAGGCCGCGCGCCACCCACTTCGTTACCAGCATGGCCGCTTCAATCGCGAGCGACTTACCGGAGATGGCTGTTCGCGGGTCAGCTTCCACATCTCGCGTCCGAAGCAGAGGTAGAAGGGTACTGGATGGTGGGCCCCTCCCGCTCCATCACAGATCTGCTTAACCTGCAGCTCCATGGCCGTGATCATGGGAACGACTGAGTTCACGTTCTGAAGCATCGACGGCCGCATCGCGTCCAGCGTTCCCTTCACTCGCTCAGTGTCGAACTTCGCGTTCCACTTCGCGATTCGTCTGGTTGGGCCCATCACGGACCCTCCTTTCTTGTTCGGACCTTATCGGACTCAGGGCCGGCTTCGTTACACTTGATCCCTAGCTCGCTCGACCCCTGGACCACCGTGTCCGCCATGCCCCTTCACATGGTCACGTGGTCCTCAAGGCTCGACTTGCCCAAGAGGCTGCATTTTCCCATCCAGTCCATGAAGGACGGACTGCCTCGGGGGCGGCAACCGCAGGCAGACCAGAAGAAGGTTGAGGTTAAGGTTAGGTTGGAGACTCAGGCAAAGGCTCAGGTAGAGGTCGAGGTTGACCCTCGAGTTAGAGGATGGGCGAATCTTCTGGTCGAGAAGCGAAGGAAGCAATGCGCCGGCAGGCTTCGCGAACAGCTTTGTGAGCGCCGACCGACGCACTGGTTCAGGCGATCGGAGAAGCTGCTGAAAGCCCTCCCCGACGAACTCCCTGACCAGCCTCGCGTTGCGCTTCCTGACCACGCTTCTGGGGTAGACGAACTGGCCCGTCCTCCGCGTTCGGGCAGCGCGGATGTGCTGAAATGATAAGCCGTCTGTACGCACCCTGACGGTATGTAAGTCGGGCTTAACACTCTGTTGGCTCGGTACGGGGCCCTGACCCAGGCCGCGCCGGTTCAGGCGCTTTTGACTTCCGCAATCTGCAATCTACAATCTGGAAGCTGGAACGCCGGGCCGTTAGCTCAGTTGGAAGAGCACCTGATTTTTAATCCGGTGGCCGCAGGTTCGAATCCTGCACGGCCCATTTCGTGCGGCCCCGAGCGGGGCCGGTAGCGCCGGCACGGTCGTGAACCGGCCTCCACCTTCGCTCGTTGCCTCCGGTTTGACCTGCGACGTTGTTGACAGCCCGCTTTGGAAGCATATCCTATCCTGCTCCGCCATGTGCTGAGGCGGGGCAAAGACGAGGATAGCCTGTGGCTTTCCCGGCGCCTGATGTCGCCGGAGGAGGTACGATGGTACCGGATGACTACGTCCGTTCGATTCTGTCCAGGTACGACCTGCCGACCGGCGAAGGTTCGCCGGCCGAGCTCGCCGCAGCAGAGCTGATGAAGCCGATAACCGAGTGGGCCGGGCGATACCTACAGAGCATCAACTTCTGCGGGTCGTACGCCAAGGGAACGCGCGTCAGAGGCGCAACCGACATCGATATCCTGGTGTCGCTTGGGCCGCGCACGCCGCTGGACGCTGACAAGCTCTACGAACGGTGCTTCGATTTCCTGAAGCGCAAGGAACTCAAGCCTACCCGGCTGAACGTCGCGATCGGCCTGCAGCAGCGCGGGCTATCGATACACGTGATTCCCGCGCGCCAGGAGTGGGGCGGCTCGAACGACCACCGGATATTTGAAACCGAGCACCAGCGCGTGACCCGCACCAACTTCGACACCCACCTCAGAGTCGTGAAGGAGTCAGGCCTGATTGAGGAGATCCGCCTCTTGAAGATATGGCGGAACTTGCGCAGCCTGCGACTGCCGTCATTCTGCCTGGAACTGGCGGTGCTGGACGCGCTGCACAACAGCCGGCCCAACCAGCCGGCCGCCAACATGGGAACCGTACTCCGGTATCTGAAGGATACTCTCCCCAACGCGCCGCTCCGGGACCCCGCCAACTTCGAGAACCGGGTGTCCGATGACCTGATTAAGCACGAGAAGCTCGCGATCTCGGAGGCCGCGGCCGAAAGTCTGAAGCAGCAGAACTGGGGCAAGGTGGTGTGGTAGTCGAAGAACGAAGTCAGAGGTCAGAGGTAAGAAGTCAGAAGTAAGAAGTAAGACGTAGGAAACAAGAAGTACGAAGGACGAAGTAAGAAGTAAGAAGTCCGGGCGGAATCCCAAGTTAATTGACGCATCCTTTCGGCAATCCTGACGACGTTGCGCGGCAGCGCCGCGACCGCCGGCGCGGCGTTGAGCAGGCGATGGCCTGGTCGCGTCACCGGCGGGCGGTGGCGGCGCAGGCGGCGACCGGCGCTCCGAGCCGGGCCTACAATCAGCTTGAGGCGAAAATGGCGAAGCTGCTGGAGGCGACGGGCATCAGCTATCGCTGGCAGTTCCCGCTGGGACTCTACGTCTACGATTTCCTGCTGCCGGGCCAACTACTGGTCGAAGTTCACGGGACTTACCGGCACGCCGACCCCCGTTCCTATGAGGGAAAAACTCTTACCTCTGAACAGCGCCGCAACCGGCTGCACGACCTGGACAAGAAGCTCTTCGCGGCCGGGCGCGGCTTTCGGCTCGAAGTCGTCTGGGAGGCTGACCTCACCCGGCCTGGAGTCACTCTCTCCGACCTACTTGACGTCGGCCAAGGGCAGGTTTAGGCCGGACACGTTGATTCCGTCCGCCAGTTCGCGTATCTTTGCTGGTTGCTCCTGAAAGCCCCAGCTTTCCTGCTGACTCTGCTCGCCCTGACCGGCCACGCGGCGGTCATGCCCTCTCTCACTCTCGGCTACCGGGGTGAGCCGGGCGTGGAGTCGAAGCTGCTCGCCGCCGCACAGGCCGACATCTTGCCGGTCTCCTATGTCAAGCTCGATGCCGGGCTCTCGTTCAACCTGTTCCAGAATAATGGACTCGGTGCGGCCGCGCTCGCCCTCGGCGCGGTTGCGTACGACCCCCTCGGCCTGACGCTCAGGCTTACGGTCCAGCACCAGCAGTGGAACGACTGGCGGGCAGGGGAGAACCGCGTGCTCGCGACGCTTGAGGCCAGCCCGGTGTATGGTTTCGATGCGGGTCTCGGCCTGGTGCAGCGCGTCCCGGTGTTTGGTGACAGATATTGGTCGCCGTTAGTGTGGAGCGGTGACGCTTCCGAGTGGAACTGCCTGTACCGGCTGCGGTGGAGATTCATTCAGCGGGAGAACTGGTGGCTCAGGGCCGGTTTCTCGAGCTACGACCGATACACGGCCCACAATCCTCAGCAGTTCCCGTTCGAGGCCGACGGCGCCTACCGGCTGAACGAAGACCTTGAGCTGGACGCTCGCGCCGGCACCGCCCTCGTCGGTTTCTCAGGCGGGCTCGCGTCATTCCACGAGGTCGAGCTGAGCGCAGGGGCGAGGTATGGGTTCTAGGCGCATTCTCCTGCTCGGTAGCGTCGTTCTGCTCGCGCTCTGCGGTTGCGATTGGGACCTCTGGGGAATCGCGACGCGCCCGAACGTCGAAGACCGGGTGAAGGAAGACCTGAGCGGCGGATTGACAACGCCCGGGCCAGTCGCCGTCAACCCGGATTCGTTCAGCTTCGCCGTCTTCGGCGACGTGCAAATCAGACACGACTACCAAAGCAGCCTCGGCCGTTTCCAGCAGGAGGTCGCCGAACGCGGCATCGACTTCTTCTGCGTGCTCGGCGACTTGACGGAGGACGCGACGCCGGATGAGGTCGACAGCGTCAAGCTTCAACTCGAAAGGGTCGGCATACCCTACTACGCTACCATCGGCAACCACGACCTGTACCAGGCCGACGGCTGGGAACGGTTCAAGGAGAACTACGGGCCGAGTTGCTACGTGGTCACCGTCGCCGGCCGCATCAAGCTGATATTCCTCGACACTGCTGACGGCACACTTGGGCCGACCCAGTTTGACTGGTTCGAGGAGGTACTGCGGGACACGTCATACACCAAGGTCGTTCTCACGCATTTCCCGGTCTTCGACGGCGAGAAGCCGGTAATGTGGCGCCTGGCAAGCGACGCGGAGCGGGTGAAGGTTCAGAGCCTGCTGAAGCGGTACGGCGCCTTTGCCTGGTGCGCCGGGCACATCCACGGCTGGCGGCACATGCAGGTTGGCTCGGTTGACCACTTCACCTCCGGTGCGATGGCGCCGGGAGTCCTCGATTACGGCAATCCCGGCTACTTGCTGTTCACATTTGCCCGCGACTCCCTGTCGTGGCAATTCGTCGGAATGGAATGGCGCTGAGGCGCGATTGGTCGCAGGTGCCAACCCGCCGGTTGTCAAACCGGGCGGTTTGACAGCGGGAACTGGGGGTATAGAATTCCAGAAGCTTCCGGCCGTATGAATCGCCCGCAACCGGGCCGTCCGCGGCGCGGCCGGAACCAGGCATCGTCAAGGAGGATACAGTGAAACCAGGCATGACTACTATCTCTCTCTGCGCATTCCTGTTCGCGTCTTTCTGCCTCGCGCAACCGGACGAGGCGACGTCACTCTACAACCGGGGCGTCACGTTCCTCGGCGCCGGCAAGCCGTTCGATGCCCTGGAGGCCTTCACCCAGGCAATCGCCCGGAAGCCCGGGTTCGCTGAGGCCTACTGCGGCCAGGGTGACGCCTATTCTCGAACTTCCCGCTACCCGCTGGCGATAATCTCGTACACCGAAGCCATCAAAATCAAGCCCGGGTATGCTGATGCCCTGTGCGGCAGGGGATTCGCGCACTATTTCGCAGAGGAGTACGTCTCCAGCCGGAATGATTTCGCAGCCAGCATCAAGGCGGACGTCACCAAGACGGATACGATTGTCGGCTTCCTCTTCGGTGAGCTGGCAACGCTCCGGGGGATGCTGACCGGAAACGAATAAGCGCAACCGGCGGGAATACCCGGCGCGGCGCGCCGGTAAGTTGTCTTTGACAAGTCATGTCCCAACAGCTAGCCTGTTCAAGCAGTGCGGGGACCGCCGCGGAAAACCGAGGCTGTACCCATTCCCTGGAGGAACTATGAACCTATTGCTCATCGCCGTTCTCTTCGGTTCGGCCGCGTCCGGCGCACAGCCGGCGACAGTCCGCACCACCGAGTTGGTCGAGGCGGACAACAAGTTCGGACTCGCGGTCTTCGACCAGATTACCGCGGCCCGGCCCAACGAAAACGTCTTCATATCGCCGCTGAGCATAGCCATCGCTTTGCAGATGACTGCTCACGGCTCGGCCGGTTCGACCTGGAACGCGATGGCCGGCGCGATGCGGGTGTCCGGTCTCTCCCGTTCCGAAGTCGCGGCCGGCAACCACGAGCTCCGAACGGAGCTCGTGAACGCCGACAAGAGCGTGCGGCTCGACATCGCGAACTCGCTCTGGCTGCGCCAGGGTGTGAAGCTCCAGAAGCCGTTCGTGACCGACTGCGACAAGTACTACACAGCATCGGTGACCCCGCTTGACTTCAGCCGGCCCGACGCCATTGTTACCATCAACGACTGGGTCGCGAAGAATACGAACGGCCGCATCAAGCAGATCGTCAGCGAACTGACGCCCGAAGAGATTCTCGTCCTCGTCAACGCCGTCTACTTCAAGGGGAGCTGGACCAGAAAGTTCGACCCCAAGCTCACGTCCCCGCGTGACTTCTACTTGTCCACCTTGGGTAAGAAGTTCGATCCCGTTCGTAAGGTCCAGCGCCAGATGATGAACCGGGAAGGCGGGTTCCGCTACAAAGCGGACGACGCCCTGCAGGCGGTCGCACTGCCCTATGGTGACGGCCGGCTCAATCTGTACGCCTTCCTCCCGCGCGACCGAGATGGCCTGGGCAAATTGATAGACGCGACCAAACCGGACGACTTCGCGGGCCTCTTCGCAGGGCTTGAAGAACGGAAAGGCACGGTCGTGCTGCCCCGGTTCAAGATTGAGTTCGAGCAGAACCTGGTCAAGACGCTTGAGGCGCTCGGAATGGGAGTGGCGTTTACTCCCGGCGCCGACTTCTCGCGGATGGTCGTGCCGCCGGCGACAGCGGCAATCAGCGACGTCCTGCACAAGACGTTCGTTGAGGTGAACGAGGAAGGGACCGAGGCCGCGGCAGTGACCGGAGTCAAGATGATGGCCACGGCGATGCCGCGCGAGGAGGAGAAGTTCTCCTTCGTCTGCGACCATCCGTTCCTCTGCGCCATCCGGGACGACGTAACCGGCTCGGTTCTCTTCCTCGGCGCCATCTACGACCCGAAACAGTAGCGGGGAGGGACATACCGTCGTGGCATAACGACGTCCTTCCGGACGAGGCTGGCCGCACAGTCCCAGTTTACTATATGTCCTCCTCGAATCCGGCCCTCGCGGTGTCCTAAGTTGGTCATTAGCAACTAGTTATTAGACATTGTGGAATCTCCCCTATCCCGTCTCCCCGGCTATTCTGGAGATTATTCTCCAAACTGCCCGGAGGGGAATTCCCAGGATAACCCGGCAGGCAATTCGGAAGGGAATTCGGAGAGCTACTTGGGCCGCCGTAAGGTCAGCTACTCGGCGGGCTATCTGGAGGAGGACTCGGCGAGCTACTCGGAAGACTGCGGGGAACGCTGCTCTGCGGGTTCTCCCGCAGATTGCCCGGAGAATTGCTCTGGGGGCGATTCTGAGAGCAATCTGCCGAGCGATGGGGAAAGCAATCTGCTCGGCTGTTCGGAGAGCAATCCGGCCGGTTCCTTGGCCGGCAGTGGAGCCCGGACTTCGACCAGGTGTTCATCCCGTCGGGAGTCCGTCGCACTCCGTGCAGTTCGTCAATGCTTCCTTCGGTTGCGGGGTCCTGTGACGGGCTGACCAGACTTCAGCGGAACGTCACGTTCTCGCCCGGCGGGCGCTGAGGGGGCCTTGCCGGCGCTACCCACTCGAAGAAAAGCCCGTTCTGGTCCGCGCCCAGCACGCGCCGCTGGAATCCCGGCCGCGTCGGGTTGGGCATCATCACCTCGCGTTCGACGCAGGCGATAGTGCCGCGGCCGACGGCGAGCACGGCCGGCTTCTTCACGCCATCGTCAACCACCGCAGTATCACGCACGCTCCAGTAGAAGTCATCGAGACTCAGTCCCGTGCCGCTGAGCCTCTGCCCGAGCTCTTCCTGCGCCTCAAGCCAGGACCGGCGTTCGGCCTGTTTGCGAAGCGACGGCAGGCTAGTCGACTCGGGATAGACAGTGACCCACGTCGCCGGCAGACTGAGCATCCGGTAGTAGGCGTCGCCGGGCCAGCGCGGGGCAGTCCGACCCATTGCCGCGCGCCAGTCGATGCTATCGTGCGGATAGCGCTCGGAAAGCCGCTTCGCCAGCTCCCGGTTGCCCGGCCGCTGGCCCTTGGGATAGACGACGTACCAGTACTGGACAAAGAACTGGTCGGCGGAGACAATCCGGCCAGCGTCCCGCACTGATTCGTAGTAGACAAAGCAGCGGGAGGAGCCTACTTGCGGTCGTTTCAGGTCATTCCCGCCGAACGCGACGCCCAGCAACCTGAGCAGCGCCGTATCCCGGCCCAAAGCGCAGCCCTGAATCCGGAGTTCGGTGCGGCAGTCGACGACGCTGTCCGGTAGAGGCTTGAGCGCACCCGAGCCGATGGCGAGGCGGAGCGTGGTGAGGTCGGTCCGGCCTTCGCCCTCGCCCACCGGCGCCGAAAGCCCGCCCCATTCGTATGAGTGCGTCACGATGTTAACCACGCCCCACGGCAGTCCGTTGACCGGCCGGTGGTTCGCGAGGTAGTCGCGCACGTCAGCCAGACATCTCAGGTTCCGCTCCAAGCGCTCGGTTCGCGCGCCCGGGTCAGTCGAATAGTAGTCGGTCGCCGCCTGGTAGAACCGGTTGTCCGAATCCCGGTCCTCGCCCATGATGAACGTGACGCCCTCGCGCCTGCCTTCCGGAGCCGCGGCCAGCGCCGCCTGCTCGCACGAGAACTCAAGCAACCGCTGGAGGTAGTCCACTATCACCGCGTCGGTGGCACGTGCAAGATATCGTTCGACCTGCTCGGGTCGCATCGCCTCCAGCCGCTCGCGATATTCGTGTCTGGCAAGGTGCTCCAGGCCGAGACGTGCGGCCCGGAATCGCTGTTCCCTTAGCACGCGCGGTGCGGCCAGCCAGGCCGCCAGCGCGACGAGAACGGCCAGTGCGAGGAAGGCGAGCTTCCCCGCACTGAGCCGTGAGACTACTGACAGGTCAATGGCCTGACGTCGAGCCTTCTACTCGATGAGTAGCACCTTTCGCGGTAAGGCGGCAGGGTGGTTCCTCACGAAATAGACGCCCGGTTTGGCGACTAGCACCTGCCTGCCCATCGCGTCGAATGCGACTGCGCCGTCCGGGATACGGCGTAGGACCGTAGACTGCAGTACATCTCCCACGGCCGGCCTGCGACCGTCCTCGACGCCGCCGGGTGTCCGGCGCAGAATCCAGAACCGCCAAGTGACAAATGAGCTCTCGGCCGGCAGGCTCGGCAGGCTGTCGACTATCGATTCGCGGACAACATGGTACGCGGACTCGGCTTTGAACTTCTGAGACCACTCCACCAGTATCGATTCGCCGGCACCCAGGTCAAAGTACCTGACCTGCAGCCAGTGCTGGTCCGGGCTCCAACGCTGTATCAGCACCAGCGTGCTCTCGGCATCCCGGCTGGCGTGCAACACGGCTATTCCGGACAGAATGAGCATCGTATCAGTGTAGATGGTATCGGGAGGGCCGGACAGGCTATCGAACCAAACATGGCGGAAAAAGGGGGCTGTACCTTCAGGGACTGCCCCCATTTTCCCGGATAGAATAGCGGACTGCCCCAAGGCGGCTGACGCGAAGGCCAGCAGAGCCAGAATGAACTTCACGTCGTGTCCCTTACTTCACCAGAATCAACCGCTGGGTCAGTCGGCGTTCGCTCGAGGTGAACGAGCACAGGTAGACGCCGGCCGGCATCCTCTGTGTGTTCCAGACTTGCGAATAGCGGCCGGGCCCAAGGTTACCGTCATGGAGCCTCTTGACCAGCCTTCCCTGCGCGTCATAGACCGCGACCAGCGCGCGTGTCGTTTTCGGCACCTGCCAGCGTATCGTCGTGCCGCGCGTAAACGGATTCGGCACGGAATTGAGGCCGTATTCGCTGGCGGGTTCGACGGCATCGGCGCACACGCCCTCCCGGCCAAGAGCCAGGAGAACCGGGTAGTATCGACCGAAGGTGTTGATCGTCGCTTGGGGAATGCCGCAAGTGGCGTATGGTAACCCGTCTCTCGATGTCATGGACGGGTGCGGACCCACCGAATCGAAGTATGGCCAAAGAGGCATCCACATGCCCCCGGAGAGATCGAACTCATCGAAGTTAGGTGACGTGAGAGGGATGAAGGCGTCGGACGGCCAGAGCGCGAAGACGCTATTCCGGCCAGGAACCGTCGTGATGGCGATGCCGGCCCCAGGCAGGAGATCGTTCTCCAGCGCCGGCGACTGCTGCCACTGCCCGGTGCCGATGTCGTAGGTCTGCAGTACGCCGTGCATCTCGGGGGTGACCTGCAACACGTGTATCAAGTCCCCACCGTCGTAGGTGCTGGCGGCCGTTCCGTACGAGCCCAGCGGCGGGTCTAGCTGGAGCCATGTCCAGCTTCTGGTGGGGACGACGTAACGCCAGAAGGACTGCACCGCATTGCGCAGCAGAACGTAGAGGGTGTCCGCGTGCCGCGCGAAGATGCCGCCGTTTTCCACCGCGCCGGAGGGAAGGTTCGTCGTAAGGGTGTCCCACTGATTAGCGTCGATCGCGTATCTGGCTATCGCCGTCCGAGGTCCGTAGGTGCCGAGGACGTAGATGAAGCCGCCGTACCGGTCGGCTGAGCAGTGGGCGTCAAGCGCCGAGTTCGGTGGAATGATGTCGACGTTCCACAGGTCGAGAGGCACGGAGTATCTCGCTAACCCGGAACCATCCCGCTGCACGGCGTAGACCGAGTTTTCCTCATCCGGGCCTTCGACCAGCACCAAGTGATGGTTCAAGGGCAACGCGGTCAGCTTGACCCAGTAGTCGCTGTCCACGACCAGGAGCTGGGCCGAGAAAGTGTCGTTGGCGGGGCGCTCGTCGCCCGTGAGTCGGATAACGAGCTCCATGTCATACGTGCCGGGTTCTATTTCTCTGATGGAGTCGAAGCCTTCGACCTGACTCGACAAACCCGGCATCGTCACCTGGTGCGAATCCGCATACACGCCCTCGATTACGAACTTGACCCAGAACGTGACTGAGTCGTCGTAGTGGTTGGTGACTTGTCCGAGCGGCATGAGCCACTCGTAGTAGCCGACGCGCGATGGCGAGGTGATGTCGTCGGCCGACACGTCGTAGGGGTACACGACCATACACGTGTCCGTGAGCTTGTCGTTAGACGGCACGCTGTCGCTCGCAAGCTCGGTCGAGCAAGCGACTATGTAACGCCCCGCCACATCGGCATGCCAAGTCGGGAAAGTCACCGAGTCGGTGTGCTCGGGCTGCTGTCCGCTGACTGACGCCATCGTGTCATAAACGACCGAGTCGGCCTCGTTAACGATCTTGAGCCGCACGGTGTAGCTCTCAGCATAGAGGCCGTTGTTGCTGACGCAGACGCTCGGGGGAACGTCGGTGCCCAAGTGAATGGTGTCGGGAGGGGCATTGACTGCGGTGCAGCTCACATCGTGGACTCCTTCGTGAAGTATCCTAACGGTATCGCACACCCAGACGTGCCTGCCCGACTGCGTCGTGACTCTAAGTGAAACCTTGTAGGTGGTATCGCGGTCAACATTGTCGTATTCATGACTTACTTGCAGTGGGCCGTAGACCAGCCCAGAGCCATCGCCGTAATCCCAGCGGTTTTCAACGGACGCATTCTCGCTGCCCTGATATGAATACGTGCCCTGGAACTGCACATTCCTGCCAGGAAAGGGACCGTGGGTGTGCGAGAGCTGCAGCTTAACGTCATCCTTGACGTGAAACACGTACACGTAGCCCTCGTGGGCGGCCCCCATCGTGAAGAAGTCGCAGATTGTGTCACTGTCATAGGGCAGACGGCCATAACTCTCGTATTCTACGTGGCCGCCGATGGAAGTCGCGATTGGCTTGTTGTTGAGGAGGCCGCGGTCTGATATCTGGTGGAGTTCGTCGGCGCAGAAATTGCCATGAACAACGTCGTTCGTGTACGGATTGTGCCCCATACACACGATCCTCTCGCCATCCGGTACAGAGTCAACCTGCGACTCAAGCCAGTCCATCGTCCAATGGTACTCCATGCCCCAATATGTGTCTGGGTCGTAGTTCAGGCCCGGCCACCACAAAGGAGCATGGTAGCGCGTGACGAAGTCGGTGGCGATGAATCTAGTGCCCTGATAGTTGAAGCCGAAATCATCGTAGTAGCTTGGCCAGTCGTGGCACGTTTGGTAGGTTGGGGTTAGCAGGAAATCAGATTGTTGCCAATTGGCGACGGGATTGATGCAGTGAAGTGTATCGTACAGCCCTCTGAAGGCGTCGACGAAATACTCCCCGATGCAGACTGACCCACGCGGTTGTTCATTGAAGCCACTCTCGTTTCCAACATAGGGCCATCCATCGTGATTGCCCATAAGCGGCACGAGGAAGAGCCCGTCATCAAGCCCGGCGAGAATCTGCCGGGCCTCTGGTACTCGGAGCGCTCAGAGGTGTGTGTGACGTCGCCGGCGATGACCACGAACCGCACGTCGTAAGGCTGGCCGACTAAGTACGTGTTGATGTAGTCCACGCAGGCTTCGACGGTCGGGATGGGATGCGGCCTTTCGTTAGGATCATTGTCCGAGTCATTCCATAATTCTGTCCCGAAGTCGGCCATTCCATTAATGGACTTCTTCCACATGGCTATGTGAGGGTCCGCCAGGACTGCAAAAGTGAACTCGTAGGGCCCGTTCCCGACTTGGTGGGCTATCATTGTGACTGACAGCGGCAGTAGGACCACCAGCGTCTCGCCACTACTGCCCGTTACCCAGGAGACGTTCATCCGGAGCGGCTCAAAAGTGAATCTCGCACCGCTCTGTATCGCGCGATACGCATTGGGCAGAGCGACATCCAAGCGTTCGATGCTGCCCGGCTCAACCAAGCCGCCGACGCTTGGCCAACGGTTGAACAGGGGCATGCAGAAGCCCGAGTCATTCGTCGTGCACTCAACAGTAAGGCTGTCGGTCATGCCAATCCGATACAGCGTCGCCGCAAGTGTTCTGTGCCTGGCCAGGCTATCCCTGATCACGTTCCCAAGCGAATCGGGGTGCTCGGATGCATATGGGTTCTTCAGTACCATTATGGGACAGTACGCGGACAGGCCTGGACTGACGGTGAGAGATATCGCTGTCAGCGACATCAGTATCCACGGAGAGCGGCACCTTTTATTCACAGTTCCTCCAGACATTATAGGAAACAACCGAACCGGTCGCGGGCAAAGCAATTCCCATCGGCAACAGGGGCCAACACGGAACGCCGGTTCTGCCGTTGCTGAACTCGAATGCCAGCAACATGGCGCCCCCTGAGACCCCGCCGATGGCTCCTCCCGCGAGCGCGTGGCCGTACGACTCGCCGTGGCCGAGCAGTCCGGCCACGAGGTGCGTCACGGTCGCCGATAGGATTGCACTTGAGAGAGCATAGACTCCGCACCCGGTGGGCACGGCAAGCGCCTGCCACACCTCGCCCTTGTGGGAAATCGCACGCGCCGTCCACAGGGCTCCAACGGCGCATGCAAATGAGCCTGCCGCCGCACTTCCAAACTCCAACCCATATATTCCCGCTACCTTCCAAGCGGACGGCCTGCTTGCTGACGCGACTCGGCTGGCTCCGCCCTGCGTGACTTCACTGAATCGTATTGCAGGCGCCTCAAGTGCAGTGTAGCCACATTCCCCAATACCGAGAGGCACCAGCGTTCCGCGTCCGCTGTTCAGTTCCTGCTCGACGAGCCAGTCGGGGCCTGCGCTCTGTCGTCGTACCTCGGGACAGAGGAACCGACCGGCCGGCGAGATAGCGCTCAGGCCGAGCTGCGGGAAAACAAGTGCGAGTAGCGACGCTGCCAGGGCAGCTTTCGGTCGGATGGGTATCACTTCGTAGCCTCCTTCAATCAATCCTCCCGACTGAATGGGGACTGTACCTTCAGGGACTGTCCCATTCTCCCGATAAGCGCTCTCTTGCGCTCGACCAGTTGCTCGGCCGTCGGCCGCGCGAGGCGGGGGCACGGGACGTCCATGCTCGGGCATCCGCCGATGAAGCACCACGATTCCTGAGTCCCGCTGGCAAAGAAGTAGCCGCAGCCCTTGCCATTGACGTTGCCTTTGGACTCGGAGCCGATGTTCGGCCCCGTCTCGGCCGTAACCGTAATGATGCAGTAGCCCTCAATCAGCGAGTCAACGTCAGAAGGGAAGATAGCTGCGCCGGGGAGCGTGTACGTAGAGGTGCCGGCCGGCACGAGGACGGTTGTGTCCATGGAGAAGGTGGTATAGCCTCCATGGTAGTACCTGTAGTGTACGTCGAACGCGAGCTCGTATCGGTCAACGCCCTCGGTCGCAACCCAGGCCACGGATAGCGACTGGTTCTTTCCCAGCACGAAGTTCGTGTCGGGCGAGACTACCTTGGGCAGGTGCGGAATCACCACCGTGTCCGTGGTGGCCTCCCCATCAGATTGGTAGACGTGGAGCGCGCAGGGGTCGCCCGGGGCCAAGCGCAGCTCGAAGCCCTGCCATGAGCTCGTCCACATGTATTCCCCGGTTGAGCCGTAGTCGCGCAACGTAAGGGTGTCGTTGTTGACCGCGACGACCGGCAGAAGCCGCGTTCCATCAACGTCAACGTGAGCCTGCGTGTTTACGCCGCCGGCCCCGGAGTCAACCAACACGGCCCCGATTATGGATGGCAGACCGACGGTCATGATGACCTTCCTGTCGCACCCGGAGTTCGACAGCAGAAGCGCTGCCGCCAGCAGCGCGCACGTGGATATGCTCTTCGGCATTTGTGTTCTCCTGTGGTATGAACGCTGTCGGACAGGATCCGTTTTGTTGCCTGGATGCGAATACGACCCTCGGGCATCCGGATTCGGCTGTTGCGCGTAGTGACGAAGTCGGTGAATGGTTGTCGCAAACGTCGGCACCATGGTCTCCTTTCGTCAAGTCAGCGTTCTCATCCCGACGCAGACGCAAGACAGACTCTTCTATCTCCAGTAACCGCTCGCAGCCAATCTCATCTCAGTTGGTGGATTTTACCACCGCTCCCTTTGCAGTCAAGACCTACTTGCGCCTACTTGCGCCTACTTGCGCCTAGCTCTTCTTCTGTCTATCTTGGCCTATTCTACCCTCCGACGCCGGCGATGCCCGCCAGCCGTTCGCGTTCGGAGACGAGACAGCGCTATGGCTTGAAGTTGAGGACCAGCTTGACGGTCGCGTCGCTGCGGGTGGAGTTGGCGACCTTCAGCTTCTTGAGGAACTGAATGACCGCCTGCTCAAGGTTCGGAGTCAACTCGTTCAGGACGACACTCACGTTCCGCACCTGCCCATCCGCGCCGACCGTGAACTCGACGACCATCTTCCCGCGCAGCCCAGGCTGGGACGAGAGCTCGGAAGAATACGTGTTCACCAGCTCGGCGAGCTGCTTCTCAATCGGCTGCTTGATTGCCTTCTCGGAAACACCGCCCTGGATTTCGACCTTCGCGACCTGGACGCGCCCTGCGGGCGGGGTCGGCATGGCGCCGTACTCGGCTTCTTCCAGCGCGTCGGCCGGGACCGCACTCGGCGCAGCGCGCACCATGCCGAAGGACTTGCCGGCGAACCCGGTGGCCGCGCCGCCACCGACCGCGTAGTCGCTCACGCCCTGCGGCAGCGGCAGAACCTGCTCTACGACTTCTTGCTTGCCGCCGACGTTCCGCACTTTCTTGTCAATTGCCACGAACGAGGTGTACTGGGTCAGTAGGCTGTACTTCAGACCGAGCGCGGTGACCTCCTTGATCCGCGCCGAGTCTTCCCTGATGTTGTTGTAGTCGGCGAGCAACTGGATGCGCTGGCGCGCCCAGAGGTAGCGGAGCGCGGAGTTGGCCGCGTCCGGCGGAAACTCGGCCACGCTCACGGTCTGGGAGTATGCGCCCTGCGCGCCCATCCCGGTGACCTTGACCGTGCCGTTGGCCGGACCGCGCCACTTGCCGGCGATGACTATCGGCCGCTCAGCCAGCACGTCGGGCACGTACTCCGGCTCGACATCGTAGGCGTCGAACCCGTTGAAGCTGACGTTGATGTCGGTCAGCACCGGGGTCTGAATGTACCTGCGGAACTTCTCGGCCTGGGCCGCGGCCGCATCCGGTTTCTCAATCACGAACGGCTCGCCCATGCCGACCCGCGCCATACCTTCGATGATGAAGCGGTTCACACCGGAGCCGATGCCGAACGCGAAGAAGTTAGCCTGCCCGAGGTGCTTGCGAATCAGGTCGAACGCCTCGGTCTCGACCGTGACGTAGCCGTCGGTCGCAATCACGAAGTTGCGCGATGTCCCCTTGGCCTTGGGCAGGGAGAGCGCCCGCTTGAGCGCGGGCAGCAGCTCGGTCCCGCCGCCGCCCTGCTGTTCATCGATAACCTTGACCGCCCGCTCCAGGTTCTCCTTTGTCGCCGGCAGCGACTGCTCGGAAAGGACCGCGTTGTCACCGGAGAAGAGCAGTACGTTGAAGTAGTCTTTGGGGCGCAGGTTCGCGAACAGGTTCCGCAGAAGGGTCTTTGAGATGTCGAGAGGGAATCCGTGCATCGAGCCGGAGACGTCGACGATGAAGATGTACTCGCGGGGCGGAATCTGGAACTGCTCAACCCGCTTGGGCGGCTGAATCATGGCGAGGAAGAAGCTCTCGTCCTTGCCCTGGTAGAGGAGCAGCCCGGACTGAACCTTGCCGCCGGCCAGCCGGTACCGAAGGATGAAATCCTTGTTCCCGCCCTGCTTCTCAGAGGGGTCGAGCGCGACCGTTGCCGCGGTCAAGCCCTCGTAGGTTACGCTCGTCTTGTGCGAGGGGCAAGTGATTTCCTGTATCGGCAGCCCGGCCGCGATGCGCGCATTCATGCCGAACTCGTAGGTCGGCGCTTCACCCTCGTGAGTGTAGGGGCTCTTCACCCATTTGTCGGTTTCCTTCGCCTGCTTCTCCGGTACGTTGGAGTAGCGCGGCCCGACCACGGTTGGATAGGCGAACTCGTACACGCCCGCGGTGGGCACCAATAGCTCGGTGTATTTCATCTCGACCGTGATGTAGTCGCCGGGCATGATGTTCGCCACGTTCATCTGGAACACGTTCGGCCGCTGCTGCTCAAGCAGGGAGGCGGTCTTGCCCTCCTGCTTCGCCTGCTCGTACTCCTTGCGCGCCTTCTCGCGCTCCCGGATTGCCGCGACTATGGTCCGGTCGCCGATGGTCATCTTCATCGCGTAGACCGCGGCCCGGGTCGAGGCCGGGAACGTGTAGATTGCCTCAATCGGCTTCTTGCCGTCGTTCTTGTAGACCTGAGTGACCGTCACATCGGCAATCACGCCGGCGACATTCACGTCGGCGGTGGTCTTCAGGAGCGGCAGCCGGTCGGTCGTCGGGTCGTCGCTCTGCACGAAGAAGTAGGGCGACAGGGTCTTGTCTTCTTCAGACACGTCGGCGGGCTGAGCCGGGGCCGCCATCGGCAGGACCAGGCTCAACGCGCACATTAGCTGCTTCAGTTGACTTATCATTCTGCCTCCGCTCGAATATACAGCAGTCCAGTCCTGACGATTCCGCACCTCGGTAGCCACAAGTGCGTTCGGCATTGACTCGGCTCGATGATAGTCGCACGCCCATCGGTGTCAACCGTCGCCTTGTTTCGCCGTTGCCGTGTCCGCCGCACGTGATATAATCCTCCGTATGAAAGGAGTCGTGATGGCCGCAGGATTCCTGAAAGCCGACCCGTACAAGCTGAAGGAGAACGTCTTCAAGTTGATTGACAGAGACTGGATGCTTGTGGCCGCCGGCACTCCCGAGCGGTGGAACACGATGACCGCGAGCTGGGGCGGACTCGGTGTGCTCTGGAACCGGCCGGTCGCATTCGCCTTCATCCGGCCCACGCGCTACACCTACGAGTTCATGGAACGGCACGAGCGGTTCACGTTGTCATTCTTCACCAGACGATACCGGAAGGCTCTGTCCTTCTGCGGCTCCCACTCTGGACGCGACCATGACAAGGCAAAGGAGACTGGGCTGGAGCCGGTTTCGCCGCTACAGGGCGCGGTGACGTTCAGGCAGGCCCGGCTCGTGTTTATCTGCAGTAAGCTTTACACCACCGACATTGACCCGCGCCGGTTCCTCGACCCAAAGATTGACGAGAACTATCCGAAGAAGGACTACCACCGCATGTACGTCGGCGAGATAACGCGCTGCCTGGTAAGGACCGGGAAGTGAGAAGCTCGCACACGCGCCATCTTGACAAGGTCATCGCTGACCCGGCGGAAATAGTCCGTATCGTTGCCGGCCAGAAGTTCCTGACACTGGCGCTGTGCGCCGTGAGCCAGCCCTACCTCGTCACCCTCAGTCATGCCTTTGACGCGGACCGCAACTGCTTCTACTTCCACTGCGCTCCGACCGGCCGCAAGCTCGACCTCATCCGCGCGAACCCTCGGGTCTACGGTCAGGTGCTCGACGATTGCGGGTACGTCGCCGGCGAATGTGAGCACCGGTACCGCACGGTCCAGTTTGACGGCCGGGCCGAGACCGTGGCCGACCCGGATGAGAAGCTTCACGCCCTGCGGCTGCTCATCGAGCGGCTCGAACCGACACCGGACCCGGTCAAAGCGCGGCTGCTCCGGCCGGAGCGGCTCGACGGCGTGGCCGTCATTCGCGTGAAGGTCGAAAGCTGGAGCGGCAAGAAGAGCGGCTAGCACAAACTTGACTAATTCCCATTCGGCCATAAGCTGAAGCCGATGAACGAGAAGACAATACTGGTGGTTGACGACGACATCAGCATCCGCCTGATGATGCAGAAACTGCTGGAGTCGGCCGGCTACCGGGTCATCACCGGCGAGGAGGGCCAGACGGCGATCGAGGCCGCCTGGGACCATCGCCCCGACCTGGTCATCACCGACATGGACATGCCGGTCACGGATGGATACAAGACGATCCACATGTTCCGCCGCGACTCGGAGTTCCAGGCGCCCGTGATCGTCGTTTCCGGCGTTGTGGGTCCGCGCGATGCGCAACTGGTGCTGGACGCCGGCGCGAGCGCCTTCTTCCCCAAACCGGTCGACACTACCGCTCTGCTGAACAAGGTCTCCGAGCTGCTGTCCGAAGGTTGACGCCCCGCGGTTCGGCCAAAGACGGACCACGGACGCGTCCGTATTGCTGCCTGGATAGAACGGGATAATGCTGCGAACTTACGCGATCCGCGACAGCCGAATAACCGAGACCCCGGGTGGGTCGATTTCGGTCTACGTTGCTCCGGACGAAGCCGAGCGTCGCTTCCTCGTTGACACCTGCCGCATCGACGAACACACGCTGGCGTCGGCGCTTGACCCGGATGAGCTCGCCCGCCTGGAATTCGAGCCCGACCACGCCGCCATTATCTACAAGCGGCCTCGCAACTACTCGGGCAAAGACGGGGTGCAGTTCAAGGTCATCTCCGGCGGCATCTTTCTATTCAGAGACCGGATGGTCATCGTGCAGGCCGAGGATATCGCCCTCTTCGAAGGCAAGCAGTTCAACAAGGTCTCTACCCTGCCTGAGGTGATGCTCAAGCTCATCTACCGTTCAATCTTCCACTTTCTTGAACACCTGAGGATCATCAACTCCATCTCGGTCGAACTCGAACACAAGATCAACGAAGCAATGGAGAACCGCTATCTCATAAACCTCTTCGGGCTGGAAAAGAGCCTGGTCTACTACGTCAGCTCCATCAACTCGAACGACCTGCTGATCGAGAAGATTAAATACAACGCCGCCAAGTTCGGTTTCACGCCCGAGGAGAGCGAGTACCTGGACGACACCATGATCGAGAACAAGCAGTGCGGTCGCTAGGCCGAGATCTACTCCAACATCCTCGCCAGCATGATGGACGCCCGTGCCTCCATCGTTTCCAACAACATCAACGTGCTGGTGAAAACGCTGAACATCATCACCATCGGCATAATGGTGCCGACCCTCATTGTGTCCATCTTCTCGATGAACGTCCGGCTGCCGATCCCATACGAACACCCGCTGTCGTTCTGGCTGGTGATGGGCCTTTCCGCAGTTGCACTCTTCCTCTTCATGTATCTGTGGTGGCGGAAGAAGTGGTAGCGGGCTCGGACAGAGTCGACTGGTGCCGGCCGTGTGCTAGACTGCCGGAAGTGGAACGCGGACACATGCTGGTGGTCGAGGACGAGCGGCCGACGCTCGCCCTGCTCGAGAAGATACTCGTCAGCGCGGGCTACCGCGTAACCGGAGTGCCGGACGGAATCGCCGCCCTCAAGGCGGCCCGCGCCGACCCGCCCGACTTGGTCCTCCTCGACCTGATCATCCCGGGCGTTGACGGCTACGGAGTCTGCGCCCTGCTCAAGCGAGACCGCACTTTCCATGCCCCCATCGTCGTTCTGACCGGCCGAACCGGCGAGAAGGACGTCAAGGCAGCGTTCGAAGCCGGAGCCGACGCCGTCCTGTTGAAGCCAATCGACCGCCAAGCCCTGCTCGGCAAGACGGCCGAGCTCCTTTCCGGCCGGCAGTCAATCGGGGACTGAGTAGACGCCCTGAGCTGGATCCGGGACCAGCTATTTCCTTGACGCGCGGCTCAGCGCGGAAATGAGAGTGCGCACCGTACGCTCGCCGTCGCGCAACTCGTCCTTGAGGCTGTCGGCGGCCGGGCCCGACTGGCCGGCGATGACCGTGGCTAGCTGGCGCAAGCTCGTCAACTCGCTGTTGATCTGCGAAATCAGCTTCGCCTGCGCCGGGCTCGGCTGACCCCTGACGACTTCCTTCCGCACGAGGTTGAACCGCTGCTCCAGGTCGCTTACTTCCTGGACGAGCATGGCGGTCGCGTCGTTCCGGACAGAGGCCCGGGTCGAGTCGCGCTTCGCCTGAGCCGCGGCGCGGTTTGCCTCTTCGCGTAGCGCCTGTGCCTGGCGTCTGGCCTCGTTGCGCGCCCGCTTCGCCCGTCCCGAACTCATGAGGATGATGCCGCCGATGGCGGCAAGGACGAGCAAGGCGGCGAGCAGGAAGATTGCCGCGTTGTGCGGTCGTTCGTGGCGGCGGACTCGCGCCCGGACCTTCTGACCACAGGCAAAACAGGTCTCCTGGCCATCGGCGACCACCTCTCCGCAGTGCGGACATCTAGGCATTTCTCTTCCTCCGTAGAGGACGCTGCCGTCGACCTCGAATAGCGCTACCTGCGTTCATCAGCTCTACTGGGAATTGCCAATCTCCCTCGTCAGGTCCTC
>Ga0209609_10000453_pt1 | contig 24743 bp, 25 predicted proteins | sample LakKivw325mmetaG_FD_184136 | JGI IMG/M metagenome (GOLD analysis project Ga0209609, IMG submission 184136) | Anoxic lake water microbial communities from Lake Kivu, Rwanda to study Microbial Dark Matter (Phase II) - Lake Kivu water 325m metaG... | ecosystem: Environmental > Aquatic > Freshwater... | reverse complement strand
GACACCGAATTATCAAAAATATAAACGAAATTAAATCGTTGCCTCGTTAACCAAACCTATTCTATCAGTAATTAAAAAAGGGCGTTATCTTGCCTTTACCTCATCACAAGTAAATTGGAATAAATTCCTATTTACAAAATATTTCCTCATATATAAATTTCGGGGGTTTGAAATTTTTTCCCTTTTGATGTACTAAGACTTTAAACTTTAAAAAGTTTTGCAAATTTAAAAAAATTTTAAAACAAGTAAATTAATCATTCAAAACAACAATGCTATCACTTACATTATAAGACAAATATCAAACTAATTAAGCAATAATATACAAAAATAAAGAGCCTTTTGACGATAATTTCAATTTTATATATATAATATACAAAAGTGAAAAATTAAGGAGAAAATTTATGAGAATAATAGAATTTTTCCTTCCTACATTAAGAGAAGAGCCACAAGACGCCGAGATATCGAGTCATAAACTCATGCTAAAATCAGGGTTGATAAGAAAGGTAGCTTCGGGTATTTACTCTTACCTTCCCTTAGGGCTAATTTCGTTACAAAAATTAGAGAATATTGTAAGAGAAGAAATGAACGCTGTGGGCGCTATTGAAATTCTCTTCCCCGCTATTCTTCCAAAAGAAATCTGGACAGAAACAGACCGATGGAGCGATTATGGAAAAGAAATGTTCAGATTAAAAGATCGAAAAGAAAGAGAATTCTGTCTCGGACCGACGCACGAGGAGGCAGTTGTTGATCTTTTCCGAAATGAGATCCACTCGTACAAAGAACTCCCTAAAACACTTTACCAGATACAAACAAAATACCGTGATGAAATAAGACCAAGATTCGGCCTTGTCAGGGCAAGAGAATTTATAATGAAAGATGCCTACTCTTTTGATGCAACAGAAGAAGACCTTGAAAAAACTTATTTAAAAATCTTCAATGCGTACAAAAGAATATTTAAAAGATGCGGACTCACTACTATATCAATTGAGGCTGATTCAGGAGCAATTGGTGGAAAGGTTTCTCATGAATTCGTAGTTAAATCAGATTTTGGAGGAGAAAGCGAATTCATACTTTGCCCTGAATGCGGCTATGCAGCAAATATCGAAGCGGCAAAATCTCATGAGCCACAACTTGACAACATAACTGAGGACGAAAAAACAAGAACTAAAGTAAATACTTCAGAAGCTAAAACTATAGAAGAAGTTGCTAATTTCCTTAAAATCGACAAAACTAAACTTGCTAAATCCCTTCTTTATAAAATAGATAATGAATCTGTACTTGCAATTGTAAGAGGAGATGATGAATTAAACGAAACTAAACTAAAGAATCTTTTCAATGGAAAAGAAATACATCCTGCTGACAGTAAAGAGGTTTTTAAAATTATGGGCGCAAACATCGGAGCCATAGGACCTGTTGGAAAATCAAACATTAAAGTCGTAATGGATAAAATGTTAACGGTTTCAAAAAATTTTGTTACAGGTGCAAATGAAGATGGGTACCACTTAATAAACGTGAATATTGGAAGAGATTTCAACCCGTCGCTAATCGAAGACATAAGAACTGTAAAAGAGGGAGATCTATGCCCTATATGCGGAACAAAACTTGAAATGTACAATGGAATAGAAGTGGGTCATACTTTTAAACTTGGGGCAAAATATTCAGAAAAAATGCATGCGGTTTTTCTTGATAAAGAAGGCATAGAGAAATATTATATAATGGGCTGCTATGGAATAGGCATTGGAAGAACTTTACAAGCAGTTATAGAAGAACATCATGACGATTTAGGTATTAAATGGCCTGTCTCAATTGCGCCATTTCATGTTGAAATTCTCTCATTAAATATGTCTGATGAAGAAATAAGAAAATACTCTGATAAACTTTACAATCAATTTCTAAACAAAGAAGTTGAAGTTCTTATCGATGACAGAATTGACGTAAGCGCAGGTGTAAAGTTTAACGATGCAGACTTAATAGGGGTACCCCTTCAAATAATAATAGGAAAAAAATTTAAAGAAAATGACATGATCGAAGTCAAAGTAAGAGAAACAGGTAAAAAAATACTAATTGAAAAAGAAAAAATAACAACTTTTGTTAAAAACTTTATTGAATCTAATTTAGAAAAGCTTAATAAATAAAACAAGGCCTGGTTCATCCAGGCCTTGAAAATCAAGTTTCATTGAATTTACTCTTCATATTTTTTATACAAAAGCGTCACATTATGTCCACCAAAACCAAAAGAGTTTTTTAACGCTACATTAACATCACATGATCTCGCAACATTTGGAACATAGTCAAGATCACAATCAACGTCGGATTCTTCAAAATTTGTAGTTGGGAAAACTATTCCTCTATTAATAGTTAATACTGTTGCTACAGATTCCACAGCTGATGCAGCACCTAAAAGATGGCCAATCATTGACTTTGTAGAACTTACAGGAATCTTATAAGCATGGTCCCCAAATACTTCTTTAATGGCGAAACTTTCATTTTTATCATTCAACTGAGTAGATGTACCATGAGCATTTATATAATCAACGTCATTTACAGTCAAACCCGCCTTCTGTATCGCCATAAGCATTGACCTTTCAACCTGTTTGGCTTCAGGATCCGGAGCAGTTATATGATATGCATCAACAGAGGTGCCATAACCCGCAAGCTCTGCATAAATCTTAGCCCCTCTTGCTTTTGCATGGGAAAGGGATTCCAAAACTAAAATACCAGCCCCCTCACCCATTACAAAACCATCTCTATTTTTATCAAAAGGCCGAGAAGCTTTTTCTGGGACATCGTTTCTCTTTGATAATGCTTTCATCGAAGCAAAAGCAGCTACTCCGACTGGCGTTATTGCAGCATCGGCACCTCCAGCAATAATTACATCGAGATCTTCACGCTGAATTGCATAAAACGCTTCACCAATAGTCTTTCCAGAAGACGCACAGGCAGCAACACATGCCAAAGTATCTCCCTTTATACCATATTTTATCGATATATATGCGGGAATAGCATCTATAATTAACTGTGTAATTAAGAATGGGCTAACTCTATCTGGTCCTCTATCGTAAAAAACTTTTACTTGTTCTTCGAATGAACGCAATCCACCAACGCCTGAAGTGATATATACCCCTATTCTCTCAGTATTTTCTTTTTCAAACATAAGTCGTGCATCTTCGATCGCTTCCTTCGCAGCCACGAAAGCAAATTGCTGAACTCGATCAAGCCTTCTAACATCCTTTTTGTCAATATAATCTTCAGGATTAAAATCCTTGACTTCTCCTGCAATCTGGACAGAATGAAGGGACGGGTCAAATAGACTAATCCTTGAAATCCCGTTCTTGCCGTGTTTCAACGACTCAAAAAAATTCTCCTTTCCAATACCTATAGGAGAGACAACTCCTAGACCAGTAACAACAACACTTTCCATATCTACTTAAGGTGTCCTTTAATATACTGCAATGTGCTACCCACGGTAGTAATTTTCTCAATATCCTCATCCGGTATTTTCATACCAAATTCATCCTCAAGAGCCATAGCAATGTCGACAAGAGTTAATGAATCTGCTCCAAGGTCATCAACATACTTTGCTGAATCTACAATTTTGTCGTCCTCGACACCTAACTTGTCCTTAATGATTGCAACTACCTTCTCTCTAATTTCTTTTTCTTCCATAATAAACCTCCTAATTTTTTATTTTATCCTAATGAAAGACCACCGTCAACAATTATAGTAGCCCCTGTAATATAAGAAGCAAGAGGAGAGACAAGAAATGCAACAAGATTTGCAACATCCTCAGGCTTTCCTACTCTCCTGTTAACAACTCTTTTCAAAAACTCTTCTTTTATCTTTTCCGGTAAGCTCTTTGTCATTTCAGTATCTATAAAGCCGGGGGCTATAACATTAGTATTTATATTTCTTGTTCCGTATTCTAAAGCTATAGCCTTTGTTAAACCAATTATGCCTGCTTTAGAAGAAACATAATTCGCCTGACCGATATTTCCAGTAACACCAACAACTGAAGAAATATTTACAATCCTTCCAAATCTATCTTTTAACATATACCGTAAAACATGTTTTGTCATAAGAAAGGTACCTTTCAAATTAGTCTCAAGGACTCTATCCCATTCTTCAGAAGAAAGTCTCAAAAGTAAGTTATCTTTGTTTATACCAGCATTATTTATTAAAATATCAATTTTTTTAAATTCAGCATATATTCCATCAACTGTTTTTTTAACATCATCTTCATTCGATACATTACATTTAAGAATAAGTACTTTCCTACCTTTATTTATAATTTCAGTCTCAACTTCCCTGGCTGCTTCTGCATTAAAAGCATAAAGAATTGCGACATTGGCACCACAATCAGCTAAAGTAAGAGATATTTTTCTGCCGATTCCTCGGGAGCCTCCTGTCACAATTGCATTCATTCCAGTAAGGTCTATATCAAGCATTAATCAAGCTCTCCACAGCTTCTATCTTTGCATCTTTAATTATTTTTTCTAACATGTTTTTCAATACATTCTTAGGGCCAACCTCTATAAAATGATCCACACCCATTTCTTGCATATTAAGTACAGAATTAACCCATTTAACCGGACCTATTATTTGTTTTTTTAAATTTTCTTTAATTTCTGCATTTGAGCTCACGGTAGTCCCTGTAACGTTTTGCACAACAGGTATCTCAGGGGTCTTAAATTCTACCGAGTCTATAAATTTACTCATTTCTTCAACTACAGGTTCCATCAATGGTGAATGAAAAGCAGCAGAAACATCAAGAAGTTTAGCAATTTTAGCACCCTCTTCTTTAGCTATCTTCTGTGCTTCATTTATTGCGTTTAGTTCCCCTGAAAGAACCACCTGCTCAAAAGTATTTATATTTGCAAGCACAACCTCACCATAATTTTTTGCCTTATCAAGCACTCTACCTAATTTATCTTCCGATAAACCAATTACAGCTAACATCCTGCCCGGGTTACTTTGAGAAGCCTCTTTCATTAAAAAGCCTCTCTTCTGTACAAGCTTTAAACCGTCTTCAAAAGATAAAACATTTGCAGCAGCAAGTGCAGAATATTCACCCAGGCTGTGCCCGGCTGCAACATCTGGCCTAATCCCTCTCTGAGTAAGAAAAGCGATATAGGTAAATGAAACAGTAAAAATTGCCGGTTGTGCAATTTCAGTTGCAGTTAATTTATCCATCGGACTATTGCTACAAGTGTCGTACAGATCGTAACCTAAAATCTCTGAGGCTTTATCAAATATCGTTTTTTTAAGGCTAAAATTAGGAATTTTTTCATTCATCCCTACATATTGAGACCCCTGCCCTGGAAAAATAAATGCCTTCACTTCGACCACTCCAGAATTATTCCACCCGAGGTCATCCCGGCACCAAAGGAAACCATGAGAATTTTATCACCCTTTTTAACTTTACCTTCTCTATAAATTTCATCAAGTGAAACTGGAATTGATGCGGCAGATGAATTACCAAATTTATCAATTGTAACAACAACTTTATCCATTGGTATACCTAACCGTGCAATACCTGCTTCAATAATTCTAAGATTCGCCTGATGAGGAATAAACCAATCTATATCATCAATTGTAAGACCTGCTTTTTTAAGAACAATATCGGAAACCCTTCCTATTTCCCTGACGGAAAACTTGAAAACCTCTCTGCCATTCATCTTAGTATAATAAAGTTTTTTATCCAATGCCTCCTGGTTAAATGGCATGGCGGTTCCCCCTGCTTTAATTTCCAGATGCTCTGCAAGGCTGCCATCAGCAAAAAGCTCAAATCCCAAAAATCCACCCCTATCAACATTTCCTATAACTACAGCACCTGCTCCATCCCCGAACAAGACATAAGTATAACGATCTTCCTTATCCATCATCCTTGTAATTACTTCTGCACCGATTGAAAGGACATTCTTATACATGCCAGATTGGACGAACTGAGCAGCAACAGTTGATGCATATACCCATCCCGTACAACCTGCCTGTAGGTCGAACGCCGCGGCATTGCTTGCACCTATTTTATCCTGCACGATGCATGCCGTGGCTGGATAAAATAACTTGTCAGGAGAATTTGTTCCGACAATTATAAGATTAATATCCTCAGGCTTTAAATGCGCATCTTCTAATGCATTGAACGCCGCCTTTGCAGCAAGATCACTTGTTACCTCATCATCATTTGCAAATCTTCTTTCTTTTATACCTGTTCTTGTTTTTATCCACTCATCGGAAGTATCAAACATCTTTTCCATATCAAAATTAGTAAGAATTTTGCCGGGTAGATAACTTCCAATACCTAAAATTCCAGCTTTAGCCATAAATCACCTTCCAAAAGCTGCTTTATCAATAAACATGGCAGAAATAATCCCTTCTGCAACAAGCTCATTGCCAACAAAGACACGTGCTTCACTTTTTGCAACATTGTGTCTAAGAGAGAGTAATTTTGATTTGACAATCAAAGTTGTGTTAGAACTTATTTTCTTGATAAATTTAAATTTCTCAATGCCAGTAAAAAGTCCAAAAAGATTTTTAAGCGAGGGAACCGTAAGAACCATGAATGCAGATACCTGCGCGGCTAGTTCAACGATTATAACCCCGGGCAAAGTTGGCATACCCGGGAAATGCCCTTTAAAAAAATCCTCTCTCCCGGAAAAATATTTTTTCCCTGTTACGCTTTCCCCAGGAATCACTTCTATTATCTCATCCACAAACAGAAAAGGCTCTCTATGAGGAATAAGTTCCTTTAACTCGTTTAAAGATAATTGCAAATTACCCAAGTCAATCACCGATTTTCTAAAAGAGCCTTTCTGCTAAGTTTTATCTTTTTATTTTCTTTATCAACAGCAATTATTTTAGCTTGAACTTTATCTCCGATTTTAACGATATCTTCAACTTTATTTACCCTTTTGGTGTCCAACTGAGAGATATGAATCAAACCAGTCAAACCATCATCTAGCTCAACGACGGCTCCAAACGGATGAATTCTTATAACAGTGCCCTCAACAGTGCTTTCAATAGGAAATTTGTTTTCAACATTATCCCAAGGGTACGGTTTAGTCTGTCTTAAACTTAAACTCACTTTGCCTGTATCAAGGTTTACACTAACAACCTTCACTTTTACGCTTTCGCCCAACTTTACAATTTCCAGCGGAGGCCTTCTCCTTCCCCATGTAAGCTCATTAACTCTTACTAGACCCTCGATCCCATTTCCTATGTCAACAAATACTCCAAAATCCTGAACTGATCTCACTATTCCATCGCATATCTCCCCTTTTTTCAGATTAACAAGAGCTAACTTTTTCTCTTTATCTTTTAATTCGGACAAAACTTTAAGTCTTGAAACTATTATTCTTTTTATCGATTGATCAATCTCAAGAATATGGAAATCAAGCTTTTTATTAACAAAAGACTCAGTAGTCTCACCCTTTCTCAGACCGATCTGGGACTGAGGCAGAAATGCAGTAATTCCATCAATATCAATAAGCAAACCGCCTTTTATTGCTTTGACTACATGCCCTTGAACTATTTCGTCTTTCTCAAATTTTGATTTTAATTCTCGCCATTTCTTAACATAATCAGCCATCTTTTTAGAAAGAACAACTCCGCTTCCACTATCTCCGTCTCTCATCACCAGAACATCGATTTTATTACCAACTTTTACCACCTCTTCAGGAGAACTAACAGGTCTAAGTGATAAACCGTGAGTTGGAATAAAATGATCTTCTTTGCTACCAGCACTTACCATTACTCCAGATGCTTCAATTTTAACTATAGTCACACTGATTATATCACCTCGCTTAAACAACTTTGGGAAAAAATTACTTTCAACTTTAAGTATATCTGTACTTTTTTCATTTTTGCTTTCAGAATTATTAGCTTTCTTCTCTGGTTCTTCGTTAACCTGCTTATTTTGAATCTGTTCATTTTTACTCTCGACTTCTATTTTCTTTTCGACATATTCACTTTTGGGTAACTTTTTAACTTCAGATAGCTCCAGAATTGACTTTAAATCGTCAAGATTTACATTTTCAAAGATTTCTTTTTCTTCCATAGTTCATCTCCTAGTTCCAAAGTTTATTATAAAAAATTTCCAAAAATTACAAAATTATCAAAATTACCTTTCAGAAATAAGAGCAGCAAGTGCCAAAGAGTATAACTTGGACTCTTCGCTATCTCCTCGTGAAGTGAGTACAGAGGGTACCATAGCACCTGTTACTACAGCGGCAATTTCTGCACCACCTAACTTGGTAGTTGATTTGTAAAACGCATTACCAGATTCTATGTTTGGGAAAATAAGTACATCGGAATCTCCTGCAACTGCAGATTTTACTTTCTTAATTTCTGCTGATTCCTTTGACACTGCAAGGTCTAAAGCAAGGGGCCCGTCAATAATGCACCCTTTAATTTGTCCTCTATCATTCATCTTTGAAAGAATTGCACCATCAATTGTGGCTTGCATCTTTGGATTCACTGTTTCCACAGCCGCAATTATAGCCACTTTAGGGTTCTCAATACCAAAGTAATGCGCTATTCTTACATCATAGTTTATCATCATCTCTTTTTCTTTAAGGTCAGGCAGGGGTATTACAGCAACATCTGAGACAATAAGCAATTTATGATAATTTGGTGACTCAATGACTGTCGCATGAGATAAAATCCCGCCTTGTGTAAGTAAGCCTTCTTCCTTATCAAGAATTCCTCGCATGTAATTTGCTGTCTGACACAAACCTTTCATTATGAAATCTGCTTTCTTTTCTCGCACAAGTCTTACTGCTTGCCTGATTGCCTCTTTTTCATCTGGAACATTCACTACTTCAAAAAGTGAATAGTCGATATTATTTGCTTCAGAGACTCTCTTTACCTCATCCTTGTTTGCAAAAATAATTGCTTTAACGACATCCTCTTTTACACCTTTCTCAACCGCTTGTAATGTGTGGAGATCCTGACCATAGGCTACTGAAACTACCTTCTTTTCTTTCATACTCTTGACCGCTTCTAAAATTCCCTTCAACTTTTTTATTTGTTCCATTATAAACCTCCTTTAAATTTCACTTGCCATTGCAAAAGTTATAGCATTAAATTTAACATCGCTCAGATCTACCCTGAAATGAATTAATACAACAAGTGTAGTTTTAACTATTATACGAGCATTTTAAAACTTTGCATAATAAATTAACAACCTTGCCAGGGATATTTCCTGTCACTATAATTCTTCCCTTTCCCTTTTTGAAGTGAGGCACGATTCATTAAAGCTTACTATATATATTCTTTAGCCTTCTCTTCTCCTTTCAAAACTCTTAAAGCTGCGTAATCAAGTGCTTCCATTTCAAATTCACCAGGATAAGCAACAACAGGGGCTATAAATTGCGTCCTTCTCTTGATTTGATCTATAACTTCTTCATTATATGCAAGACCACCTGTAATAATTATAGCCTCTAATTGGCCCTTGAGAACTGTTGCCATTGCACCTATTTCTTTAGACACCTGATAACATAGGGCTTCAAAAACCTCTTTAGCAAAACTATCTCCATTTCTAATTCTCAAAAGAACTTCCTGCATATCGTTTGTACCAAGATAAGAAATAAGTCCACCTTTTTTGGTAAACAATTTTAAAAGATCAGCTCTTCCATAATTTCCTGAATAAGCCATATTAACAACATCACAGGAAGGAAGGCTTCCTGTTCTTTCCGGAGAAAATGGCCCGGCTTCATTTGCATTATTAACATCAATGATTTTTCCTTTTTTAATAGCAGAAACAGAAATTCCTCCTCCAAGGTGAGCGATAACAAGATTCAGCTCATTTACATTTCTCTTAAACATTTCAGAATAACGGTACATGCTTGCCCTAATATTTAATGCATGTAATAAAGATTTTCTTTTAATTTCTTTTAAGCCGGAAATCCTTGAAATATCCTCGAATTCATCAATACATACTGGATCTGCAATAAAAGAAGGTTTTGCAATATTCATCCCGATCTCATACGCGATAAGTGCCCCGAGAGTAGAAGAGTGCTCTTGTTCAGCAGAAAACTTCTCAAGATCATTAATCAGTGCATTATTTACCAAGTAAGTTCCTGCAGGGATCGGCTTTACAATTCCTCCTCTTCCAATAATAGCGTCAAGATCTTTGATCAAAATTCCATTTTTCTTAAGTGTAGCAAGGATTGTTTCTTTTCTAAAAAATCTCTGATCCAGGACAGATTTAAAGGAAGCAAGTTCTTCCGTTGAATGTCTGATAGTTTCAGAGAAAACTTCCCTCCTATCATCAAAAACAGCAATTTTTGTAGAAGTAGACCCGGGATTTATGACTAAAATTTTCATTTCCACCTCCTGATAAGCTCTTGTGCCTGTTTAATGGTTGTTTCAGTAACATTTGTTCCTGAAATCATTCTTGCAATCTCATTAGTTCTCTCATAATCATTTAACTCTCTTATTGTTAGAAAAGTTTCATTGTTATGAATGTTTTTTTCGACTACGAAATGCTGACCTGGCAAGGAAGCAATTTGCGGGAGGTGAGTAATACAAATGACCTGTCTGTATTTAGAAATCTCAAGCAGTTTCTCTGCTATTTTTTCCCCAGTTTTCCCCCCAATACCAGCATCAACCTCATCGAATGCGAGAACAGGAATTTCATCAACTTCAGCAAGAACAGTCTTGATTGCTAGCATTACCCTTGAAATTTCACCGCCTGAAGCTATAGATACAAGTGGCTTGAAATCTTCACCCGGATTAGTTTTTATAAGGAATTGCACTAAATCAATTCCATCACTAAATAACTTAATTGTTTTACTATCAACCATTATTCCATCACTATCTTCAACTGTTTCAAAGTTAACTTCAAAGTCAGAGTTATCCATTGCAAGGTCTTTCAATTCACTTATTACTCGTTCTTTGAAATCTCTGGCTACTTCTTTTCTCATTGAGGATAATTTTGCAGTGTCAAACTCTAACAATTTCAAAAGCTCATCTTCCTCTTTTTTTAGATTTTCTATCGTTTCAGTAACTGAATTAAAAGAGCTTACCTTTTCTTTTAAATTTACAAGATATTCAATAAGCTCCGATACAGATTTTCTATACTTTATCTTTAATTTTGAAAGTAAAGCAAGTCTATCTTCAACATATGATAATCTTTCAGGATCATAAACCACATTTATACCAAAATTAGAGATGTCTCTGTTTATCTCTTTAAGTTCTGTTTGTAGCTTTTCGATAGCTTCTGCAACATACTTAACCTTTTCAGTTATTGCGGCAGCTTTTTCCATATTTGAATGCAACAAAGAAAATAATTTAAAAATAGACATTTTGTCTTCATCGTATATTAGCGACTGAGCCGTTTTTAGCAAATCATTTAATTCTTTTGAATTTGATAAAATCTTCTCTTCTTCTTCTAATTCCTCAACTTCGACTTCCTTTAAATCGGCACTTTCCAGTTCTCTAATTTCAAAATTAATAAAATCTCTCTCCTCTTTATATTTTCTGTCTTGTTCTTTGAGGTCAAACAGTTTCTTCTTAATCTCTTTAAGACGAAAAATTTCTGCTATTACTTTTTCTCTTACTTCGGAAATTTCTTTACCACCAAATTTATCAAGAAGTTTTAAATGATTAGTTATATCTAATAAAGATTGGACTTCATGTTGACCATGCATATCTATAAGAGTGCGTCCTATTTCTTTTAACTCTCTAGCCAGAGTAAGATGTCCATTGATGGTGTTTCGAGCCCTACTTCTTGAAATTGATCTTGAAATAATAACCACTTCCTCCCCATCATAAAGAGACAAACGCTGAAGAGCTTCAATTGTCCTTCTTGCATTATTCAGTGCAAAGCTAGCTTCAATAGAAGCGCTCTCTTCACCGGTCCTTATAAAATCTTGTGAAACATTTGCTCCACAAGCAACTCCAATTGCATTCATAATTATTGTTTTACCAACACCTGTCTCGCCTGATATTAAAACAAGGTTGCTATCAAAGGAAAGTTCAACCTTTTTTGCAATTGCAAAATTCGTTATAAGCAACCCCAGAATCATTTCAAGTTCCCCAGCCAAATTTCTTATTCAAAACATCAAAGAAATTCTTACTCTTAAGGTGTATGATTCTTAATTCATTTTCACTTTTCTGAACTGTAATTCTGTCAAACATTTTCAATTTTGTTACTTCTTCTCCGTCTCTTTGTAAGCTAAATTGTCCATCCGATAAAATTCTTACTGATACTTTATCAGAATTTGCAAATATAACTGGCCGTGCTGAAAGTTTATGGGGAGCAATAAAAACAAGAGCAAAAACATCAGCATTTGGTACAATAATAGGACCACCGAGAGAAAGTGAATAAGCAGTAGAGCCGGTTGCAGTAGAAAATACCAGACCATCTATTCTAAACTTTCCCACATCTACACCATTTGCAAGTATTTCTGCTTGCAGGATTCTATCCGCAACACCTCTTATCAAAACAAAATCATTTACGGCAGTAAACTCTCTATTTTCAACTCCTGTGCAAACGGTTACAGCTTTCAATATTACCCTTTTCTCTATTAAAAAATCTCCACTTAAAACTGCATCTGCAGCTGAATAGATATCAACTCCCTCAACATCTGTCAAAAAACCAAGACTACCCAGATTAACTCCAAATATAGGAACTTTAAGTTTAATGGCAAGACAAGAAGCTTTAAGAAAAGTACCATCGCCTCCAAGACTTATTAATATGAGGTCTTTAGTTTCTTTCAAATTTTTTATTTCATCTTTCTGAAATATTTCAATTCCTTTTTTACTGAGGTAACTCGATAATTCCTTTGCAAGTTCCTCAATGTAGATACCATCGAGGTAAAAAATTCCTACTTTCTTAATCCTATTTTCTCCCATATCTCCTCAACAATTTTATTAACATCTGAAAAATTTACAAACTCTCCACCTTTCCTCATCAAAAAAAAGAACTCAATGTTACCTTTTCCACCCTTAATAGGAGAGTAAGTTATTTGGTTTACAACAAAACCTGTTTTAGAAACTTCCTCGAGGGTGTTTAAAAGTATTTTCTTATGAAGATCTTTATCTTTTATAACTCCCTTCCTTAGAAACCCTCTTTCACCTTCGAATTGAGGTTTAACAAGCGCAACAATTAAACCATTTTCCTTTAGAAGCTCTTTCAACGCAGGGAGTATTTTTATTATCGATATAAAAGAAACGTCAATAACTATTAAATCTGCCTCTTCGTGAATTATTTGTGTCGATAGATTCCTCGCATTAACCTTCTCAAGCACTACAACTCTTGAATCTCTCCTCAAAGAGAAATCAAGCTGCCCCTTCCCTACATCAACAGCATAAACTTTTTTAACTCCTGATTTAAGAAGGCAATCTGTAAAGCCTCCTGTTGATGAACCTATATCTATCGAAATCTTATCCTCCGGGTCAATTCCAAACTCTTTCAAAGCAAACTCTAATTTAATACCTCCTCTGCTTACATATTTCTTTGATTCTTTTATTAAAATGAAATCCTCTTCATTCACAGGAAAAGAAGGTTTTTGAACTACGGAATTGTTTAAAAGGACCAAACCTTCGATTATGATTCGCCTCGCTTCTGTTCTACTGCTTACAAAACCTCTTTCGACCAATAATTCATCAATTCTTTTCTTTTGCAAATTTTTCTCCGATATCAGCAATATCACCGGGGCTTAACCCATACCTGTCAAGCAAAAAATCTCTTTTACCCTGTTCGGGGAAAACATCATTTATTCCAATATTCTTAACCTTAACACTCGTAGCGCTCAGTAGCTCGTTTATTGAAGATCCAAAACCGCCTAAAATGGTATTATCCTCGATAGTTAAAACTTTGCGGGTTTTTAAAGCACTTCCTATCAAAACATCTCTATCTAACGGCTTCACAAATCTCGCATTTATTAAACCTGATGATATTTTTCTTTCTTCTAACAATTCTCTTGCCTTATATACTCTTCCAAAAATTGCGCCTATTGAGACAAGAAGCAAATCTTTTCCTTCTGATATGATTTCAGCTTTTCCCAATTCAACAGGAGTTGAAGTAAAATATGGTTCAGAAAAATCCTTTGGGAATCTTATTACAAAAGGTTTATTAGAACCCAGGGCGACTCTAAGCATTTCTTTTAGTTCAACACCATCTTTAGGGGCAGCAATAACAAAATTAGGTACAGCTCTCATAAAAGAAAAATCAAAAACACCCTGGTGAGTAGGTCCATCATCGGAAACAATCCCACTCCTGTCAAGAATAAAAATCACTGGTAAATTCAAAATTCCTACATCATGTATGAGTTGATCATATGCTCTCTGAATAAAAGTAGAATAAATTGCAACAACTGGTTTAAAACCCTCTTTTGCAAGTGCAGCTGCAGCTGTTACTGCACATTGTTCTGCAATTCCAACATCAAGAAATCTATCTGGAAACATCTTTTTAAAAAAATTTGTCTTTGTTCCGTCTGGCATAGCAGCAGTTATTACAAATATTCGAGGGTCTTTTTTCCCTTCTTCAATCAAAGTTTCCCCAAAAATTTCTGAGAATGTTTTTAATCCAGTCTTTCTAACAGAGTTACCTGTATTTACATCAAAAGGTTCTGCACTATGAAACTTAGTTGGGTTAGCTTCTGCAAAACTATATCCTTGCCCTTTATTGGTAATTACATGAACAATTACAGGATTTGAAATATTTTTTGTTCTTTGGAAAATTTCAACAAGTTCTTTCATATTGTGCCCGTCTATTGGTCCTAAATATGTAAAACCCAATTCTTCAAAAAAAGTAGTTGGGAGGAAAAGTTCCTTTATAGAAAGTTTAATTTTTTTAATCAAAGGAACTTTAATTGTACTTCTTTTAAAGCTCTGATAAAAGCTTGAGGAACGTAGTCTCGAAAGTAAACGAGAAATTGAACCTACACTGTATGAAATTGACATTTCGTTATCGTTCAAAACAATAAGAACCTTTTTACCTAATTGGCCAAGATTGTTCAACCCTTCATAAGCCTCGCCACCTGTTAAAGTACCGTCTCCTACAAGAGCAACAATTTCATAACTTTCCTTTTTAAGCTCTCTTGCCTTAATAAAGCCTACAGCGAGAGCAAGAGACGTAGATGCATGCCCGGCAACAAAAACATCATATTTACTCTCTGAAGGATTTGCGTACCCGCTAATACCACCGTACTGTCTCAATGAGTTAAATACACCTTTTCTGCCAGTTAAGATTTTGTGAGTGTAAGCCTGATGACTTACATCGAAAATAATCTTATCACGCGAAAAATCAAAAACTTTATGTAAGGCGACGGTAACTTCAACATTACCAAGATTAGAGGCGAGGTGTCCTCCATTTTTAGAGACTGTCTCTATAATAAGGCTTCTGATTTCCTTAACAAGAATTTCAAGCTGGCGAGAATTTAAGGCTCGAAGATCTCCCGGTTCAGAAATATTTTTCAAAACTTCTTCCATTATTTCACTCTACCCAGAGACAAAATTGCTATGTCTTCAAGAACTTTATACTTTTCACCAAAAGGTTTCAAAAAATCAATAGACTTATAAATAAGATCTGAAGCAATCTCTTTTGCCTTTTCTACACCAAAAAGAGCAACAAGAGTTGCTTTTCTGTTTTTTTTATCCTTTTCTATATCTTTCCCAAGAATCTCGGCAGTTGATGTAACATCAAGAATATCATCAATAACCTGATAGCTAACTCCAAAATTTTCTGAAAATTTAGTAAGAGCAGTAAATTCTTCTTCTGAAATTCCGCCAAGGATTCCACCAATTCTTACAGCAAGTCTTATTAACGAACCAGTTTTCATACTTTCAATATAAAAGATAGTCTCTTTGTCTATATCGCTATCATTCATTGTAACCATATCCATAACCTGCCCACCAACCAAGCCTCTAATTCCTGATGCAACTGCGAAATCTTGAATAACCTGGATAATTTTTTGTGCTTCGAAATTGTTCTTAAATCCTGAACTTGAAACTATATCGAACGAGAGCGAAAGCAAAGCATCACCCGCAAGAAGAGCCATATCACTACCATAGACTTTATGGCATGTAGGTTTACCCCTTCTTGTATCACTGTTATCCATAATTGGCAAATCATCATGGATTAACGAGTAGGTATGAAGCATTTCAACTGCGCAAGCAAAAGGAATAATATCTTTTTCGTTACCTTTAATCGCATCATATGTTGAAAGCGTAAGGATAGGCCTGATTCGCTTTCCCGGTAATAGAAGAGCATACGATATCGCAGGATATAAAGGCGATTGTTCTTTCAAAGGAAGTATCATTGCTTCCAGCGCATTGTTAATTAACTTTCTTTTTTCTTCAATGTAAAGTTCTATTTTCAATTCTTATCACCTCTCTAAAAGGTATAAAAATCATTGAATTCGTTTTCTGGATCTTTCAATTCATATTCCACTTTTTCAACAAGAGCATAACTATTACCTTTTTTTAAAATTTCAAGAAATTCTTTTATCTTTTCAATTTCACCTTCCGCAACAACTTCTACGCTTCCGTCAGATAAATTTTTTACATAACCTACAAGCCCTAAAATCAATGCATTTCTTCTGGAAAAATACCTGAAACCAACTCCTTGAACAAAGCCGTAAATTTTAGCCTCAAGCCTTCTCATTTTCTTGCTGTTTTTCTTTTTGTCTCAAAAAGTTTCGTAAGACACCATTAACAAAACTTCCAGATTCAGTATCTCCATACTTTTTTGCAAGTTCCACAACCTCGTAAACCACAAGACCATCATCTATATCAGTAACAAATTCTATTTCAAAAAAACCTAAACGAAGAAGTTCCTTGTCAACTGTATTTATTCTATCAATACTCCACTTTTCAAGTAGATTTGCTATATTTTTATCTATATAATTAATATGATTGAAGGTTCCTTTAACAAGAAGCATTGCATAATCAAGTACTACCGGGACCTCGTATCTAAAAAATAAAACAGCATCAGGAAGAGCATTTTTGCCTACATCTACAGCAAAAAGTAATTTGAAGGCAATTTCTCTGCCTCGCTCCTTAACTTTCATGCTTTATTTCTTCAAAAATTACATTAACATCAGTAACGGTGAAGGGAGTCATACTTTCTATCTGAGCTTTAATCTGGTTTTGTATTTCTTCGCCAATTTTTTTAAGACTATAATCATATTCTACTATCACGAAAACATTAACTTTCAGTTCGTTATCTACAAGCAGAAAATCGATCCCATGCGGATGTTGCCTGTCCTTTTTTAAATAAGGAATGTATTCTTCAAATCCTTTCCATGTATCTGCTACACCCTCCACGCCAAGTATAGCATTCAAAATTATCGACTCAATTGCTTCATCTGAAATAATAATTTTGCTCATTTGATCACCCTCTCAAGATATTCACCTGTTCTTGTATCTATTCTAAGAACATCTCCTACATTAACAAAAAGAGGAACGTTCAGTTTATAACCAGTCTCGAGTATCGCAGATTTTAAGGCAGATGTAGCTGTATCTCCCTTGATCCCGGGCTCAGTTTCTACGACTGCGAGCTCTACAAAAGTGGGTAATTCAACAGAAACTGGTTTATTCTTATAAAAGACAACTGTTATCTCAAGGTTTTCTTTAAGATAGCTTCCCGCATCTCCCGCATCCTCCGAAGAAAGATAAAATTGCTCATAAGTTTGAAGGTCCATAAATACAAAATTATCACCTTCTTTATATGAATATTGCATATTTTTTCTTTCAAGGAAAGCCTTTTTAAATTTTTCCTCAGGTCTGAAAGTTTTTTCAATAATATTTCCTGTATTCAAATTTTTAATTTTCACTCGAACAAATGGAGACCCTTTGCCCGGTTTAACATGTTGATATGAAACTACAACACAAAGCTCATTATTGATTTCAAAAGTTATACCTGTTCTAAGATCATTTGCGGAAATCATTAAAATCCTCCTTAAATTTATTCTTCATAGTAAAATGATAGCAAAAATTACGTTTAGTTCAAAATTAGAATTTGATCTTTATTTATATTTCTGAATGTGAACGTTTAATCTTTAGAAGGCTTAAAACAACATTAATTCGTTTCATAACAACAAAAGATGTTGAGAATAGCATATAAATTTTAGCGTCCACGTCTTCGCTGAAAAGAAGAAAAAAAATAACAATCAAGAAGCCTATAGCTTCCCCTGATTCAAAAGGAGAAAGCCGGAAATGCCAGTTAATACCTGAACGAGAAAATAAAAAAACAAAAGGGGTAACAAAAATTATTGTTAAAACGATTAGTCTCGGAGCAAAAAAGAATAACCCCCCTATAATTGTCGCGATACCAGTGCCTCCTTTAAACTTATGAAAAACCGGAAAATCGTGTCCCAAAACAGCAAAAGAGCCTATTAAAGGTGGCAAAATACCTACCAGTCCAAGAGAATACGACAAAAATTGAGGCACAAATCCTTTAAGTGCATCGAATCCGAAAACAAAAGCTCCGGCAAATTTATTAACATTTGTGAATACATTTGTAGTACCAGGATTTCCATCACCAAGCTCCCTTATATCTCTCCTGGAAATAATATAAGTTATCATAGTGGCTGGATTAATAGAGCCTAGAATATAAGACAAAATAATCATTAATAAAACTTTTTCATTCATAACAAATTTTAACATAAAAAAATATTTTTTCCAAAATTTACAAAATTCACAATATTTTCATACTTTGTAATATAATAATTCTATCAGGAGTAAAAATGAAAAAAATCTTAATAGTAGATGACGAAGAAAGTATAAGGACCCTTGTTGATTTGTACATGAAAAAGGCTGGCTTTAAGACAGTACAGGCAAAAAATGGAAGAGAAGCATTAGAAAAATTCGACAGCGAAAAGCCGAATCTCGTTATACTTGACCTCATGCTTCCCTATGTGGATGGAGAAACTATTGCTTTCAAACTTCGAAAAAAATCAAATGTACCCATAATTATGCTGACTGCAAAAGCAGATGAAACTGATAGAGTGCAAGGTCTTGAAATAGGTGCTGACGATTATGTTGTAAAACCTTTCAGTCCCAGAGAACTTGTTGCAAGAGTAAAAAATATTTTAAAAAGAGTCTACCCCGAGGAAGGCACCTTAAAAATCAAAGATCTCGAGATTTACCCTAAAGAGATGAGAGTATATAAAAATGGAAAAGATCTGGATTTAACCGTAAAGGAATTCAAAGTAATTTTTACATTAGCCAAAAAAATCGGTTCCATACTTACAAGAGACGAAATTATGAATGAAATATACTCAGAATATGATGAAGTTGTTTACGATAGAACAATTGATGCATATATTAAAAATATAAGGAAAAAACTTGGAGACGATCCCAAAAAACCCAAGTACGTCGAGTCTATATATGGCGCAGGTTACAGGTTAATAAAAGATGAACTTTAGAGTAAAACTCATTTTAAGCTATATTGGTGTCATCCTCGCTGTAATCGTTTTTTCTTTCCTATTTTCAAGCATATTTGTTAAGCAGAGTTTCATTCGTATTATAATCGGAAACTGGCCTCGCGAAGTTGAATTCTTACTAGGCCTCCAGATTACAAAATTTTTAAATACCGTAAGAATGACACTTGTCTGGTCAGGAATTATATCAATATTTATAGGAATAGGGGTTGCTTTAATAGTTTCAACCATAATAGTAAAACCACTTAAAGAAATGCAAAAATTGGCGAAAAGAATTTCACAGGGTGATTACAGTGCGAGAATTGGTCTAAAATCAAGAGATGAAATAGGAGAGCTAGCATCTTCCCTTAACCATATGGCAGAACAACTTACAGATATCGAAAACATGAGAAAAAAACTTATCCAAAACGTGTCACATGACCTAAGAACTCCAATTACAAGTATCAAAGGCTACTTAGAATTACTTGAAGATGAGAATTTCACCGAGGAAGAAAAAATAAAATCGATAAATACAATACAAAAAGAAGTTGAAAGAATGGAAAAAATTGTCAAAGAGATTACAAGACTTTCAGTAATCGACAGTAAAAATTATCCGCTAAATATCGAAAAATTAGAATTAAATTCTGTCGTTGGTGAATTGATGCCGATTATTGGAATTGAAGCTGAAAAGAAGAAAATTCAAATCAAAAATGACTCTTTACAAAAAGAAATTTTTATTATAGGAGATAAAGAAAAAGTAAAAGAAATCATAATAAATCTTCTTATCAACGCTATCAAATTTACAAACGAAGGCTTCATTAGAATCTCTACTTCGCAAAACAAAAATTATGCCTCCCTTATAATAGAGGATACAGGAATAGGTATAGATTCAGAAGACATGCCACATATCTTCGAAAGATTCTACAGGGGAGAAAAATCAAGGTCACAGGATTATTCAGGTCTTGGAATAGGCCTTGCAATAGTTAAAGAGTTAGTTTATATGCAGAACGGTAGTATAGAAGTCGAAAGTGAAACAAATAAAGGAAGCAAATTTACTGTAAAGTTCCCTGCTGTAGATTGATTTTATCGATTAATTCTAAATTCTTTAAAAAGTTAATTATTTCAAGTGAGTAATTTCTTATCTCTTCACATTTATCAACTTCAATCTTGTGATTACTGTATTTGGCCTTATAAAAGACTTCAGTCATGAAATCAAAATGAGGTACATAAATCAGTTTATTAACTCTTTTTAAATACTCGTATGGGGTTTCCATATTCATTATTTTTATACCTTTTTCAGCCATAATCATTAAAGCCGAAAAGTAAAAGAAAATAACAAACTCTTTAATATCCTCAATGCTTTCCAAAGTAACAATTGGGTTTCTTTTATGGAATTTTAATTGAAGTTCCCTTATCTTTTCTCCAAATAGTTTTTCTGGCACATTTGATTGAGAGCTTTTCCGTAATATTACCAATATTATCACTACAAAAGCAATTGCAGCAATTAAAATCAAAAAAACAATTAAACCTAAATACTCAGGCAGGGCGTTTTTGAAAAGCAATTTAAACTTTCCAATAAACATAAACAAAAATAGCATAATTAGAACAAGAAAGGAAGTCACGTAATAAAAAGGCAAAGAATAATAAGGATTTATATTGCTTTGTTCCCTGCGGTTATTACGCCTTAGATTCAAGAACAAAATCAACAACAAAGCAACAGAAATTATTAGCAAAGTAAGAATTTTGTACCATAAATTAACCGGGCCTATGTTTAACTGCAAGTTGATCAAAAAGTTAATAAGCAAATTCAACACTTTGGGCATATCCTGCAAAATCACTAAAAGGAATAAAATTACAGAAGCAAAAATTAAGGAACCTTTTAAGATTGGCTTCGCCTCATTTTTATTAATATCATCTGAAAAAAAGAACCTGAAACTGTAAAAAATCATTACTAAAAACAAAACAAATAGTAAGTTTGATAAAAACACTATTATAAAGTCCGGGGGGTTAAATATAAAATTCTTAGAACCTGATAAAATATTTTGAAAAGTTTTTGTAGAAAAGAAACCACTGAAGGGACTTGGACCTAACGAAGGATTTACTGGATTTGTAGGCTTCGAAAACAATAAGTACATAAAGTAATTTTTTACTGGATATTCAAATAAACCTTGCGCTTTTATTGGGAAAAATCCTACTAAAATAATTGGCAAAAGATAATATCCGACTTTATTTGAGCTAACACTTTTCCTCTTTAAAATGTTAAAAACATAAAAATAAAGAGATACATATGGAAGAAAGTTCAAAAAGATAGTAAAGCTTAAAATAAACGGGTTAATCAAAAAAGACATTATAGTTATGAACAAATCATTAACTCTTAGTACGTAGATAAAGAGAAGTAAAATTAAGGCTAGTGAAAATATTAAAAGTTGAAAAGTTATTCCAGTTATTTTCAGGGCAATAAAAATTTTAATGCAAGCTAACAAAGTTTGGAAGATTAAAATTCCAAAATTAATCATATATCCTATATCTCCATCATCGAAGAGTAATCCTTGCCAAGGATCTGATAAACATAGATACCCTCTTTGGCAAGCTCATCCCTTGATTGACCAAAAACTTTAAAATAATAAGGTTCCCTAAAATAGTATCTTGGGGGCTTTTCTTGTGGCAATAAAAATGTTTCATCTGGCAAAAGGACGATATTTAATTTCGAGGCATTTTTCTTTAAATCCATAATCTTAAGCTTAAAATAAGGACTTAGAGTTTTATCGACATAAAAAACTTCTGCTCCAAAAGGGATTCTGTCAGTTATCCTGCTTATAAAATCTTCCTCTTTTAGCCCTATTTCATCATCTCCAGTCATTGAAAGAGTCTTAAAAGTCTCCATTAAGTGCAAGTCGCTTCTTCCGATCTTTGTAATGATAAGCTCTTTTGAGTTTATAATAACCCCAAATGGAAGGTGGAATTTTTGTGCATAATAGCAAATTGAAGCAGCTAAGGAAGTGGCATAATCTTGAAATTTGAGCGATTTAGAATCTAAGTTAATTATAATTATTAATCTTTTAGAGGCACTAAAGTCAAATTCTTTTACCGTAAGACGCCCTCTATGAGCAGTCTGGTTCCAGTGGATAAGAGATACAGGGTCGTTTTCATTATAATCTCTTGCTCCAGCAATATAAGAATAATCCGGGTTGAGGACGTATTTAGCCTTCAGCCCTTCGAGTGGCTCGCTAAGATGAATTTTAAGCTTTTCGAATGGGACAAGGAGTGAAAAAACAAAAATCTTTTTTACATCGCTTACTTTTTGCTCTCTATGTACAACACCAAATAGGTCAGATACAATCAAGTCGAACTCCCCAACTTCATATTGTCCTCTCCTGTTTGCTTTCAATAAAATCTCATTCTCCAAATCAAATTTTGCCCTGAAGGCTTCTATATTTAAACGATTAGAGGCTGGAACAAGATAATCAGGGGTTTTAATTGAAACGGAAAAAAGATATGGGATAGAGAAATGTAAGTGAAAAGAAAATTTTAAATGTAAAATGTCTCTCTGGCGCAAGGTATAATTATCCACATGAGTTTTCAATTCTATTGAACCTCTTTTAATAAAATAGTAATAAACCAAAGCATAAACAACATAGGCGATGAACAACACATAAAAAGACCTGCCAAAAAGTAGTGATAAAAAGAGAAGGATGAAAAAATAAGTTTTGCCTCTGCGGTTCAAGCAATTTCTCCTGACGAAAAATCATCGAGAACTGGCACCTTTACTCCTTCTACAATATCTTCAAGAACATTATTTATTCTAACACCGCGTAATCTTGCATCTGCTTTAAGCAGTATTCTATGGTTAAAAACATCTAAAACTCCCTTTTTGACATCGTCTGGAATAACAAAATCTCTTCCCTCGATGAAAGCCCAGGCCTGGGATACCCTCATAAGAAATAAAGTACCTCTTGGACTTGCGCCCAAGTAAATATCAGGATAATTTCTTGTGGCGTTTGAAATATCGACAATATAATCAGCAATTGAACCATGAACGAAGACTTTCTTAACTTTTTCTTGATCATCAATAAGTTCAGAAATAGGACAGACTTGTTTTAATTCATCAATTGGAAATAGCTCTTTTTCTGCGAAAAGAATTTCTTTTTCCTTATCTTTCTCAGGATAACCAACCGAAAACCTCATAATAAATCTGTCAAGCTGTGCTTCTGGGAGGGGGAAAGTGCCTTCATATTCTATTGGGTTTTCTGTCGCAATTACAATAAATGGGGGCTCAAGTGGATAATCAACACCATCAATATTAGCTTTGTACTCCGCCATAGCCTCCAGCAAGGCAGACTGAGTTTTGGGAGTCCCTCGGTTTATCTCATCTGCAAGCAAAAAATTTGCAAACACTGGTCCGAATCTTACCTTAAACTCATTTTTACGCAAGTTATAAACAGTTATACCTGTAATATCAGATGGAAGAAGATCTGGTGTAAACTGAATTCTTTTAAATTTTGCTCCAAAAGAAATTGCAATTGCTTTAGCAAGCGTTGTTTTTCCGGTTCCGGGGACATCTTCTATAAGCATGTGGCCATTTGAAAGTAGACCCACAATTGCCTTATCAATTACATCTTTCTTACCTATAATAACTTTATTTAGATTTTCTCTAACCTTTTCAATCATGCTTCTCTCCTAAATATTTTTTAAATTATACTACGAAAGTTTATTTCTTGATCTTATCACTTTCCACTAAAATATATCATGAACCAACTGTTCATTATAGGTACTCTTATAATTATAGCTCTCTATTCAGGCAGGTTATTCAACAAATTCAAATTCCCTATTGTTACAGGTTATATACTAATAGGTTTTATTATAGGAAACGTCAGTTTTTTTGCAATTACTACCTCAAGCTATATCAAAAACATTTCTTTTTATGTAAATACAGTTGCGCTTTCAATAATTCTATTTGAACTTGGAACAGAATTTACCATAGATATTTTACGAAATATGCAGAAAAAAGTAATAATCGTAGCTGTTTTACAATCAACAATCACATTTGTTATGATCTTTTTCACGTTCAGTTTTTTGCTAAATATTACTTTACCTATCTCCGCTCTTATAGCAACAATAGGAATAGCAACCGCCCCCGACATTACGCTTCTTACCATCAGAGAAACTGGAAGAAGAAATAGTTTTACAAAATTTCTTGAGGACATAGTCACAATTGATGATCTTATTGCAGAAATGGTCTTCTTTATTCTATTCCCTATAGTAAGAAATTATTTATTGCATACAGATAACCCGGTTCACGTTATATTATTCTCCATTAAAGAAATTATTATATCAATAATCCTGGGTATTCTTTTAGGACTTTTGCTTTCAATTTTC